>Ga0335069_10000050_pt1 | contig 200553 bp, 166 predicted proteins | sample Lox_Sample_11_FD_206714 | JGI IMG/M metagenome (GOLD analysis project Ga0335069, IMG submission 206714) | Soil microbial communities from Loxahatchee National Wildlife Refuge, Florida, United States - Lox_Sample_1.1 | ecosystem: Environmental > Terrestrial > Soil > Wetlands | place: USA... | reverse complement strand
GTGAGCCAGGCGAAGATGCCTCCGAACTTCAGCGGTCCAAACTCCGCCACACCCGCCTTGCGGCCGATCACCGCCAGACTTCCCTTGTAGAAATAGTGAAATGGCTTGACGGCGCGGCAGCGGATGCGGTTGACAATGCTCCGGGCCACGTATTGCCCTTCTTGAATGGCCGCCGGCGCAATGCCGGGCAAGGGCTGTCCGTTGTACTCGACGTAGGCCATATCGCCGATGACGAAAATCTCCGGATGGCCGGGAACATTCAGCTGCGGATCGACCCGGACCTGGCCGCTCTGCGCCAGTTCCGCGCCCGCGCGATTCGCCAGCACCTTTGCGAACCCCTCCGGTTTCACACCGGCTGCCCAAACCACCGTCCTGGTCGGGATACGCTCTTCGCCCGTCGGCGTCTCAATGGTCACGCCCAACTCGTCAATCGAAGTGACGTATACGCCCGTCCGCGGCAGGACGCCCAGCTGGATCAGTGTTCGTTCCGCCTTCTCCGACGTCGCCGGCGTGAAGGAGTTCAGCACGTGCCGCGCGCCGTCGAGCAACAGAATTCGAGCCTCCTCCGGCTTAATCGACCGGAAATCGTGCCGCATGGTATCGCGGGCGATCTCGGCCAGAGCGCCGGCGAGTTCCACACCCGTCGGCCCGGCGCCAACGATGACAAACGTCAGCCAGGAGCGCCGGATCTCCGGATCCGATTCCTTTTCCGCCGCCTCAAAGGCGTAAAGCAATTTCTGGCGGATCGCAGTGGCGTCCTCAATGGTCTTCAGCCCGGGGGCGATTCTCTCCCACTCTTGGTGGCCGAAGTAGTGGTTTTGCATACCTGCTGCCACGAGGAGCGTGTCGTAGTGAAGCTCGCCGTCGGCCAGGATTAATTTACGGTCATCGGCGTCTAAATCGACCGCCTCGGTCATTAAAACCCGGGTATTTTTCTGGTCGCTCAGGATGGCACGCAGCGGCTCGGCGATTTCGCCGGGAGACAGCGAACCCGTTGCAACCTGATACAAGAGCGGTTGGAAAAGATGAAAGTTGCGCCGATCGATCAGCGTGACCTCGACCGGTGCATTGCGAAGCGCCTGGGCGGCATACAAGCCGCCAAACCCTCCGCCCAAAATGACAACGTGATGCATGACTAATTATTTGATGCGACAGCATCGCCGGAAGTGGCGCTCAATAGACCTAGGTGGATGTTGAAATGTGGTAACTGCGTGATTTCACGAAATGGAGTCCCATAATCGGACAGCTCTTTGCATCGAAGGCACTGCTTCCTCATGAATTTAGCCGCTGGAAGCCCAAATGCAGACAAGGCTGCGGGAAACTCAATGGGCACCCTCCTGCAGGACCTACGCTATGGCCTCCGCACTTTGCGCGACAAGCCGGCTTTTACGGCCACGGCGGTACTCACCTTGGCGCTGGGCATCGCGGTCACTACCGTGGTCTTCAGTTGGATCGACATGGTTCTGCTTCACCCTTTGCCGGGGACAACCAACGGCGAGCAACTCTATATCTTCGAGTCTAAGCAACCCGACGCCGAGGGCCTCAACATCTCCTATCCCGATTTCCGCGACTACCGCGACCATTTGAAGCTCTCCTCGGTTGCCTTGGCGTTTCAAAACAACCCATTGAGCATTGGAGACGGCGACCACGCCGAACGCGTCTGGGCTGAGCTTGTGTCAGGAAATTATTTCGATGTGCTCGGCGTAAAGCCGCTGATTGGACGTTTCTTCCTGCCGGAGGAGCAAGGCGATACGGCGGGTGGTTATCCCGTGGCCATCATCAGCGCTCGCCTCTGGCAGAGCCGCTTCCATGCCGATCCGCATGTACTGGGCTCGACCATCCGGGTAAACCGGCGTGACTTGACCATCGTCGGCGTTGCGCCCCCGGAATTCTACGGGATGATGCGTGGCTTGGCGTACGAAATGTGGATCCCTCTGGTGATGGGTCCGCAATTGAACCGGTTCGACGAGCGCGTGTTGCAGCAGCGGCCGCCGCGCATGTTTAACGCGATCGCACGCGTGCACCGCGGAGCCTCCATCGAGCAGGCGCGCGCGGAGGCCGAGGCCCTGGCGCGCGAACTGGCCGCGAAGTATCCCAAAACCAACGAAGGCTTCGGCGTTACCCTGTTGCCCGAAACCCAAGCCCATGGCACTGAACGCAACCATCTGGTGGGTCCTCTCTGGACTCTGATGACAATGTGCTCCGTTGTGCTGCTGATCGCCTGCGTCAACGTTGCCAACCTCCTGATGGCGCGCGGCGTCAGCCGGCGGAACGAACTCGCCATCCGTCTGGCGGTCGGGGCCAGCCGCTCGCGGATCGTGCGGCAACTCCTGACGGAGGCCCTGTTGTTAGCGATTCTGGCCGCCGCCGCCGGGGCGCCCCTCGCCGGGTGGATGGCGGAATCCATCGAGTACCTTGCGCCAGTCACCATCGGTATCCCGATTCAAATTCAGGCGATGTCACTGAACTGGGAGATCCTTGGCTTTACCGTGCTGGTCTCCATTTTGACGGCGCTGCTCTCGGGAATGTCGCCGGCGCTTCACGCCATCGGACCCAACGCGAGCGAGGCGATGAACGAAGGGGGCCGCGGAGGCGTCTCCGGAGTCCGTTCGCAGCGCCTGCGGGACTTCTTTGTGGTCTGCGAAGTCGCCTTGGCATTTGTGGCCCTGATCGGCGCCGGCCTATTCTTAAAGAACTTCCAGATCGCCAAGGCAATCGACCCCGGCTTCGATGCCCGGCACGTGCTTGTTTGCAATTTCTATACCTCCATGGCGGGCTACTCCGAGGAGCAGCGAAGAGCATTCTGCGTCCGGCTGCGGGAACGGTTGTTGCAAGCTCCGGGAATTGAGAGCGTAAGCTATGCTGATCTGATCCCCTTGGGCTTCGGTCTGGGTCCATCGTCGGAACTGCAAATCGAAGGGTATGTGCCGGCTCGGACGGAGAATATGGCGTTCGGGCGAACGTTGGTTGCACCCGGCTACTTCAGCCTGCTGCGCGTCCCCCTGCTGAGCGGCCGCGACTTTACCGACCGCGACGACCCCGATAGCGCTCCCGTCGCCATTGTCAACGAGCCCTTCGCACGGCGCTTCTTTGCCGGGCGAAGCGCTGTCGGACAGAAGATTTTTGCCGGCGGCAAGGCATACACGGTCGTGGGGCTGGTGCGCGGGACGAAATACTACACGCTGACGGAACCGCCGAGGCCTTACTTTTACGTGCCAATCCAGCAGGCGCATCCGCCCCAGGACATCGCTTTCTACCTCCGCACCAGCGACGACCCGATGCAAGCCATCCAGATGCTGCGCCGGGAAGCGGCCGCGGTCGACCCGAACGCGGGCGTGTTCGACGCCATGCCGCTGACGGACTACATCGGCGCGCCTCTCTTTTCGCTCAGATTCGCCGCGACTCTGCTGAGCGCGCTCGGCGCGATGTCGCTGTTCCTCGCGGCCGTTGGTTTGTACAGCGTGATGGCCTACACGGTGAGCCAGCGGATCCACGAAATCGGCATTCGCCTGGCATTGGGTGCCCGGCCCCGCGATGTCCTTTCCTCGGTGGTCCGGAAGAGCATCGCGTTGACAGCATTGGGCGTGCTGGGAGGGGCGGCCGCAGCCCTGGCGGCGGGGCGCGCGGTTTCCGGCATGCTGTCGAACGTCAGCACCGCCGATCCCCTGATCTTCGCCGGCACGTCGCTGTTCCTGATTTCAGTGACCCTTCTGGCCGGGTATCTGCCGGCGCGCCGCGCCAGCAAGGTGGATCCAATCGTCGCATTGCGGCATCAATAGCCGGCTCAATACCGCTAATTATGATATTCTTTATCGACACAGTGATATGTTTGTCGCCGATTCTACACGTTTATTCGGAGGAATAAAATGAATCGAATTGTGCCGGTTGTGCTTTCGTTCGCGGGTGGTGCGCTGTCGCTCTCCCAGAAGCCGCCACTCTCCCAATCGATCAGGAACCTGGCCGAGGTCAGCGTTATGCCGGAGGACGGCAGGAAGCAGATCGTGGCCGCCCATACGCAGGTACTGCGGAAACAGGACCTGCTACTGAAGGCCACCCAATTCGCGGATCCGGCCGCAGTGGCGGAAGCGCAGGCTGATCTGGAAGCGGCGAAAAAGGCCGCGGCCGAGGTCCCGCGGCAGTCTGCGCCGCTGGCAAACGCACAGCCGGTGTCGCGTGATCAGGCGCAGCACCTGATTCAGCTGGTTACCGGTTTTCGTAACGAGATGAAGGCGCTCGCAACGTCGGCGGCGAACTGGGAAACGGGTCTGATCGGCTCGTCGTTGGGATTCGGCCTTTTCAGCGTTGTTTCCTCGCTTATGCGCTGGAATCGGACGTCGGCCGTCCTGTCCGCGCTGGTGGTGATCGCCAGCGGCGCCCCTAAGATCTACCCAATTCATCAAAGAGCGGTGTACTTCCGGACTCTCACAGACCAGAGCTATCTACTGCTGTCCAGCCTGAATCTTACGAATGAACTAATGCCCGCTCAATACGACGACGGAGCAAAGAAACTGCAAGTGCTGGAGGACTATGGAGCGAATAAGTATCCGCGGAGTGCGGATATCGACTCTACCACCGGGGATCTGCTGAAAGACCTTAGCGCAGTGATGATGGACCCGTCTGCGGCGGCGCCTTAGTCTTCGTCGTGGTGCGCGGCCAGCTTCGTCACCACGCTCAGATCCTCTAGCGTCGTCACGTCGCCGCTCACCGTGTTCGACGTGACAATTTCCCGCAACAGGCGGCGCATGATTTTTCCGCTGCGGGTCTTAGGCAACGCGTCGGAAAAGCGTATCTCCTCCGGCCGCGCGAAGGCGCCAATTTCGTGGGCCACCCACTGGCGCAATTCCTTACCGAGCGCGTCGTGATCCCAGTCGCCTTTCTTGAGCGTCACGAAGCAGCACACCGCCTGGCCGGTAATCTCGTGAGGCTTGCCGACCACCGCCGCTTCCGCCACCGCCGGATGATGCACCAGCGCCGATTCCACCTCCATCGTGCTGAGGCGATGGCCGCTGACGTTCATCACATCGTCGACACGCCCCAGCACCCAGTAGTAGCCGTCCTCGTCGCGGCGCGCGGCGTCGCCGGTGAAATAGATGCCCGGCAGCTTACCCCAATATTGATCCTTGAATCGCTCCGGATCGCCCCAAATGTTCCGAATCATGCTGGGCCATGGCCTGCGGATGACCAAATAGCCCTCGTGATTCACGCCGACTGGGTTGCCCTTCAAATCCACCACATCGGCGATGACGCCGGGCATCGGCAGCGTGCCGGAGCCAGGCTTCAACGGAACCGCGCCGGGCATGGGCGCGATCATGATCGACCCTGTTTCGGTCTGCCACCACGTATCGACGATGGGGCAGCGGTCCTTGCCGATCACGCGGTGGAACCACGCCCATGCCGCCGGATTAATCGGCTCGCCCACGGAGCCGAGCAGGCGCAGGCTCGACAGATCATGGCCGTTCGGCCAGTGCTCGCCCTGGCGCAGCAGTGCGCGGATCGCCGTCGGCGAAGTATAGAAGATATTGACCCGGTACTTTTCGACCATGCGCCACCAGCGGTCGAACGCCGGATAATCCAGCGCGCCTTCATACATCACCGTGGTCGCACCGGCCGAAAGAGGACCATAGACGATATAGCTGTGGCCGGTGACCCAGCCGATATCGGCCGAACACCAGTACGTGTCGCTATCGTGCATGTCGAACACCCACTTCATGGTCGCCGTGGCTTGTGTAATGTAGCCGCCGGTCGTGTGCAGGATGCCCTTCGGCTTGCCTGTGGTGCCAGATGTGTAGAGCACGTATAAAGGATGCTCGCTATCGAGAGGGACAGCGGGGCAATGCTCGCTAACGCCCTCGTCGAGGATGTGCCACCAATGGTCCCGGCCATACTGCATCGCGGTATCGGAGCCGGTGCGGCGATAGACGATCACGTCGCGCACGTCGGGGCACTCCATCAGAGCCTCGTCGACGGCGGGCTTGAGCTTCACCTCTTTGCCGCGGCGGAAACCACCATCCGCGGTGATCACCAGCGTTGCGCCAAGGTCCTGAATGCGGGCCTTGAGCGCCTCGCCTGAAAATCCCCCAAACACAACCGAATGCGTGATGCCGAGCCGCGCGCAGGCCAGCATCGCCACCGGAAGCTCCGGCAACATCGGCATATAGATGATGGCGCGGTCGCCTTCCTTGTAGCCTCGTGCTTTCAGCACGTTAGCGAAGCGCGAAACAAGCCTGAGCAGCTCCTGATACGTAATGAAGCGCTGATCGCCCGGCTCACCTTCCCACAAAATCGCGACCTTGTTCTTGCGATGCGTCAGGCAATGGCGGTCGATGCAATTGTAAGAGACGTTCGTCTTCGCCCCGACGAACCATTTCGCGAACGGCGCCTGCCAGTCAAGCACCTTGGTCCATGGCTCAAACCAATGAATCTCCTGAGAGGCGACATCGGCCCAAAATTTCTCGGGATCCTGCTCGGCGCGGCGGTAGAGGTCCAGGTAGCCTTCCATGCCTTGCACGTGGGCGTTCCGGACAAAGTGTTCGGAGGGAGGGAAAACGACGGGGTTGCTCATCGTTTTGGATTCTAGCAGAGAGAACGCGATGGCAGTAGACGTCTCCGCCCGGTCCCCGGCCTGACGACGGGATGGATACAGCCCCTGGCGTTAGCCAGGGGGAAAGCGCCGCTACGCCCTCCCCATCACGATGGTGTGGGGGCTCATCGGAATCGGATGCGCAGTGATGTCCGTGAAACCCGCCTCGGCATACATCGCCGAAAGCTCGCTAAAGGGATACGCGTCGCCGGACGCTGTGGTGGCCAGCATGGTCATGGCGAAGGCCGCGGGCATGGGCGGCGACACGCGGTCCTCATTGGGCATGAACTCCAGCGTGGCGGCCCGGCCGCCGCTTTTCATGGATCCATGGACTTTCTTCAGCAAGCGGACGCACGTCGCCGTATCGAAATGATGCAGAAAATTTGTAAGCAGGACGGCGTCGTAGGGGCCGCCGAATTCGACCTCGAACGCGCTGCCAGGCAGCATATCGTAGCGATCCGCAACGCCGGCCTTGCGGGCATTCTCCAGTGCCACGCGAAGCACGGGCGTCCAATCGAGACCGGTGACAAAAGCCTTTGGGTTCTGTTTGGCGATCTCAATACCGAACAGGCCGTGGCCGGCGGCGATATCGAGCACGCGCATCGGACCGGTGTACCCCTCCAGCACCACCGCGCCCAGAGGCCTGGCCATGGGAGCCATCATCGGCGCCATGGTTTCGGCGAATTGGACCCAGATGGGATTGTCCGGCTCCACGCTTCCTTCCCCCGGCAGCACCGTCCGCCCCGTACGCACAATGTCCGCCAGATGGTACATCGGCTCCTGCATCGCTTGATTGCCGAGAAAATGCGCGACGGAGGCCAAAGACGACGGCGACCGCGGGTCAAGAAACGCTGCGCTCGTGGGCGTGTGCCAGTAGCGGCCGTTCTCTTTGATCAGCACGCCATTGATCGTCAGGAAATCGCAAAGGATGCGAATGCCCCGCTCCGATGCCGCGCAGTGCCGGGCAATGGAGGCGACGTCCCCCGGCCCATCCCCGACCGCGCGGAAGAGATCGAGGTCGATTGCCGCTTTCAGCGCCGCCGTCTTCTGGTGCGCCTGCATCATCTCGAAGACAAGGCCCGGAGTCAGGGGCCCTTCCTTAGTCTGTCCTGGGTGCATAGCGATTCTCCTCTCTTTCTAGATCACTTAATACCGACAACCCATGTGGGGGTCACTTCGACCCCGTGATTTGAAACCGATCCTTCACCTCCCACGCCGGCTTTTCAGCCATTGGATCGGCGACGCGGATCATTTCGGCGCTCAACTTTCTTCCATGCAGAACGAACTTCAGGTAATGATAATTCGGATATTCCGTCCCTTTATAAAGATCCCTGGCGTCGCGCGTCACCGGCACCGGGGCAGCGCCTCCGCCGCCGGACACCAGATATACAATGCCGTCGCGAAAAAACCGCTCGTAGTTGTGGATGTGCCCCGCGTTCACGATGAAACGCACGCGCTTGCCCTGCGGCGCGGTGGTCAGATACTCGGCCAGGGCGATCTCGTTGGGCCTGGGATTGTGGCTCGCGCCCTCGCCCGTTTCGACATCCGCCACCGGCGGATGATGCAGATTAAAGATAACGAAGCGAACAGGCTTTTTCAGATCGATGAGCTGCTGGTCCACCCATTTGATCTGCTCGCTGCCCAGCGTTAGCGGGGAGGACGTGTCGAGGCTCAGCACCACGATCTTTGTACCGATCTCAGCCGCATACCAGCGCTTGTTGCGAAGCTGCGGAAACTCCGTCCACCAGTTTTCCAGGCATTTCGTGGGATCTCCCCGCATCTCATGATTGCCGAGCGCCGGAAAAACAGGGAGGTTCGCCGCGCGCCAGGCCTCGGTCTCTGCGTGGAACTCAGCGTAATCGGCCGCACGCTCGCCGACGTAGGGAACGTCGCCGCTCACGACGATGGCTGCCGGTTTTTCCGACGCGATTTTCTCCACCAGCCATTGGCGCACCTTTGGATTGGTGGCCTTGGTTTCCGCCGTGTCCGTGAAGCGCATGTCCCCGTAAGCGACAAACACCGTCCTTTGGGCGAACGCACCAAGGGAGGCGGCCAGCAGCGCGAACGAGAGTCGAAACACTATTCTGATTGTATATATGACTGGCTCTCCCCTACGGGCTTGGCTGCCGGACCTTATTTTTGCTGACGGGGTATTCGAATCCGGGCTAGCGCTCGTCGCCGACAGCGGCGGCACGATCCTGCGTTTGTCGGAGGAGGCGGAGGACCTGGCCATCGCCGAGCGGCTGCCGGGCCGAGCCATGCTGCCTGGACTCGTCAACGTCCATTCGCACGCCTTCCAACGCGTGATTCGAGGGCGCACGGAGCATCGGACGTCGGCTGATCGCGATACCTTCTGGACGTGGCGCGAGGCAATGTATCATGCGGCCAACGCCATGACGCCCGAAAATCTCTATCACGCCGCGCGGATGGCGTTCCTCGAGATGATGCTCTCTGGAATTACGGCCGTGGGCGAGTTTCACTACGTCCATCAGGACCTGAATGTCTTGCGGGCGACGCTGCGTGCCGCCAGCGAAGTCGGTCTTCGAGTCCGCCTGCTGCGGACAGCCTACATGCGCGCGGGCTGGAAAAAGGAACCCAACCCCGGGCAGGCGCGGTTCCTGACAGCGGATATGGCGCGGTTCTTCTCCGATACCGACACATTGATCGCCGAGGGAGCCCGCGTCGGCGTGGCGCCGCACAGCATTCGCGCGGTACCGATCGCGGCAGTGCGCGAAATCGCGGAATACGCGGAGGCTCGCGACCTGCCTTTGCATATGCACGTGTCGGAACAGCCTGCCGAAGTGGAGGCCTGCCTCGCCGAGTACGGCCGCCGTCCTGTGCAGTTGCTGCACGACCACGGAATTCTGAAGGAGGGATTCACCGCCATCCACGCGATCCACATCTCGGAGGAAGAAGCGGCGATGCTCGGCGGCTCCACCGTGTGCGCGTGTCCGACGTCGGAGCGGAACTTGGGCGATGGAGCCGTGCCCGCCGATCGTCTGCTGGCCGCGGGCGCGCGGATTTGCCTCGGGTCCGACAGCAACACTCAGATCGATCTTCTCGAAGACGCACGCGAGCTAGAGTATCACCTGCGGATGACCAAACTGGAGCGGGCGGTGATCGAGACGCCGCGTTTATTCCAAGCCGCCACGGAATCGGGCGCGAAGAGCCTGATGTTGCCTTGCGGCGCGCTGGAGCCCGGCCGGGCGGCGGATTTTTTCACCGTCGATCTGAACGATCTTTCCATTGCGGGCGCAAGCCGTGAATCGCTCCCGGCTCACATCGTCTTTTCGCTGGAAAAGACCGCTTTGCGGGACGTGTGTGTCGCCGGCAATCTGGTGGTTCGCGGCGGCAAACACCCGCTGCAGGAAAAGATCGTCGCTGAGTTCGACGAATTGCAGAGTGAATTATGGGGATGAAGCCCGACGATCTCTTGTTGGATTTGGTGGCGATTCCATCCGTCTCGCCGATGAGCAACGCACCGATGATCGCATACGCGGAACAGTATCTCCGGGGCTGGAAGAAGAAACGCTACTGCTATCGCGACGCGGCGGGCGTGGAGAAAATCAACCTCATCGCCACGACGAAGCCGGGCGTGGCCGAGTTGGCGCTTGTCTGCCACACCGATACTGTTCCGTGCGAGGCCGAAGGCCTGCGTCCCATGCTCCGCGGCGGCAAGTTATACGGACGCGGCAGTTGCGACGTTAAGGGATTCCTGGCGTGCATCCTGTCGGCCGTCTCGCGAGTCGACGTAAAGGCGCTCAAGAAGCCACTGGCGGTGGTGCTTACGGCTGACGAAGAAGTCGGCTGCGTCGGCGCGAAGTTTTTGGCGAAGAAGAAGGCCTTCCGCGCTCGCCACATCATCATCGGCGAGCCCACCGGCTTGCGTCCGGTTTGCGCCGGGAAAGGCTATGCCCTGGGGGAGATCGTCGTACGCGGGAAGGAGGCGCATAGCGCCTATCCGGCGCACGGGCATTCGGCGATCGTCGATGCTGCGCGCGTCGTCCTTGCGCTGGAGGGCGTGGCAAAGAAGCTAAAGACCCACAAGAACCGAGCCTTCGATCCGCCGTTCACCACTCTGAACGCCGGTCTGATTCACGGCGGCACCGCGAAGAATATCATCCCCGGAGAATGCCGTATCACGGTGGAATGGCGGCCCGTGCCCGGCCATCCCGAAGATGGGGCGGCTCATCTGATCCGCGAAATGCTCGCCGGACTTCGCGGCATCGACGCGGCGTTCGAGGTGAAGCGGCTGGACCCGCCATTCGAGCCATCGCCGTCGAATGAACTCGCGACGATGGTGCAATCGTTGGCGAACACGCGTCCGGACGCCGTCCCGTTCGGCACCGAAGCGGCCCATTTACGCGGCCTGGGCGGCGAAGTGATCGTCTTTGGGGCGGGCGATATGACCATGGCGCACACGGATCACGAATTCGTTCCAGTGAAAGAACTGCGCGCCTGCGCCGGGAATCTCGTCAGCATCATCGAACGCCTGTGCGGGCGAACGCAATGATTCGCCGCCGGATCTTCGTGAAAGGCATCGTGCAAGGCGTCGGATTTCGTCCGTTCGTCTATTCGCTTGCATCCCGCCACGCACTTACCGGCTTCGTGGGCAACAACAGCAGCGGCGTCTTCATCGAGATTCAGGGCTCCGAGAACGCCGCGCGGGCGTTTGTCGACGAACTGCGCCACTCGCCTCCGCCGCTGGCGATGATCGATTCCCTTTCGGTCGCCGACATGCCAGTGGGCCAGGACGCTGCCTTCGTCATCGTCGAAAGCGAAGCGCAGCCCGCGGCATCAACGCCCATATCGCCCGACATCGCCGTCTGCTCCGATTGCCTGCGCGAACTGTTCGATCCTGCCGACCGGCGCTACCGCTATCCTTTCATCAACTGCACCAACTGCGGGCCGCGCTTCACCATCATTCAGGACATTCCCTACGATCGCCTGTTCACCACCATGCGCGTGTTTCCGATGTGCGCCGCCTGCGAGGCCGAATATCACGACCCCTCCAATCGCCGCTTCCACGCGCAGCCCAACGCCTGCCCGGATTGCGGACCGCAGGTGTCGTTCGGCTCCCTCACGCGCGACGCGGCGATTCAGGCCGCGATCGAGTCGCTGCGCGGCGGAGCGATCGTGGCGATCAAGGGCATCGGAGGGTTTCATCTGGCCTGCGACGCGATCAACGACGATGCGGTGCGCGCGCTGCGCGAACGCAAGGGGCGCGGCGCGAAGCCGTTCGCGCTGATGGCTCGCGATCTGGACGGCATTGCGCCCTATGCCCACATCGCCGAGGATGAAGCGCATCTTCTCACCTCGAAGGAGCGGCCCATCGTGCTGCTGCGCTCGCGCGACAATCCGGCGCTGTCGGCTTTGATCGCACCGGGAAACAAGTATCTCGGATTTCTATTGCCCTACACGCCCGTTCACCACCTGTTGCTGGGCGAAACCCCTCTGGTGATGACCTCCGGCAACCTGAGCGACGAGCCTATCGTGAAGGACAACGACGACGCGCTGACGCGCCTTGCGCCGCTGGCCGACGCATTCCTGATCCACAACCGCGACATTCACGTGGTTTGCGACGATTCGGTCACGCGCGTGTTCGAGGCTCGCGAACTGCCCATCCGCCGTTCGCGCGGCTACAGCCCGATGCCGGTGAAACTCCCCAGGGATGGCCCCTGCGTGCTGGCCGTTGGCGGCGAGCTCAAATCCACGTTCTGCCTCACGCGCGGCGACAACGCCTATATGAGCCAGCACATCGGCGACATGGAAAATCTGGAGACGCTGGCCGCCTTCGAGCACGCCTTCGCTCACTTCCGAGCGCTCTTCCGCGCCGAGCCGGAGGCGCTGATCTGCGATCTTCACCCGAACTACCTGTCGACGCGCTGGGGCATCGCCTATGCCGCCGAAAAGAAGCTCCCGTTGATTCGCGTCCAACATCATTACGCCCACCTTGCGTCGGTGATCGCCGAACACTCCCGCGAACAGCGGACCATCGGCGTGATTTTCGACGGCACAGGCTATGGCACCGATGGAGCCATCTGGGGCGGTGAAATCCTCTGCGGCAATCTCGATTCCTTCGACCGCCTTCTGCATTTGAAATACGTTCCGCTGCCCGGCGGCGACGCCAGCGTCAAGAAACCGAATCGCATGGCATTGGCGCATCTGTGGGCGGCAGGCCTCGATTGGCCGGAATCGCTTGCCTCACCGGTCGAAGCGCGTGTGCTGCGCCGCCAGCTCGAAACGGGAACCAACTGCGTGCCCACCTCCAGCGTGGGCCGCCTGTTCGACGCATTCGCCGCGCTGATCGGCGTGCGCCACAGCGTCACCTATGAGGCGCAGGCCGCCATCGAAATGGAGGCCCTGGCCGAAGGCGTCACCGCTGACCGCGGTTACCGCTTTTCTTTCGATGGCGACACGTTCGATCCCGCGCCGGTGTTTCGATCCGCGCTCGAGGACCTCCGCCGGGGCGTGCCCGCGCCGGAAATGGCCGCGTCTTTCCACCACGCGGTCGCCAAACTCATCCTGCAATGCTGCGAAATCGCCCGCCAGCGAACCGGTATCGCCACCGTGGCCCTCAGTGGAGGAGTCTTTCAGAACACCACGCTGCTCGGATTGGCGAGCGCCGAGCTCGCCAAGGAGGCATTCGAGGTCCTGAAACATCGCAAAGTGCCTCCGAACGATGGAGGCCTGGCCCTGGGGCAAGCGGTGGCCGGACGACATGTCCTTGCGGCTGTGTCACTTGCCTCGCCACCACCTTAGTACTGACCTGAGCCGCCTATCGCCTGGCGGGCGTAAAGCCTAAAGTCTAGCCCTTAGATTGTCGATATCTCCCATGGACATCCATGCTCGGATTGTGGCTCAAATTTAAGGCCTCCGCCAGTTTGGTCGCCTGGGTTGCGCCACACGTCCGGCAGTGGCAAAAGGAGCCCGAACGCCAACCGGAGCCTGTCTCGCTGCAGGAGGTACTGGAAGAAGCGGTCGCCGCCGCCCAACCCGCCTCGCCGGATCGTGTCCGGCTCCAATTGCAATTGGCCGAAACGCAGCGCAAGCAGGCGGAAGGAGATTCGGGCAAGCTGGATGAGGCCGAAGCCCTCATCCGCGCGGCTATCGAAATCGCCGCCTCCACGTCCGATTCGGTAGGGTACGTGCAATGCTTGGACGCCCTGGCGCAGGTTTACCACGACCGCGGCGATTTTCCCCACATGCAGTCGCTGCTCGAAGAGGGCATCCGCATTGAAGCCAGCCTGCCTCATCCGGACCAGCAGCGCATGGCCCGCCGCGTTCACGGCCTGGCGATCTCCCACTCCCTGCAAGGTGAGGATGCCGCGGAATTGCTGGCAAAAGCGCTCGACCTGCACGAGAAGGCCTTCGGCAAGGATCACGTGGAGACCGGGAACGTGCTCACGGATCTCGGGGTGCTGCACCGCTCCCAAGGCAGGTACGAAGAGGCGCACGCCTGCCTGGAACGCGCCCTGAAGATCCACGGCCAGAAGATCGACTATACCTCGCCTGAAGCCCTGCGCGATGTCCACATTCTCTCCTGTTCGCTGGCCGAATCGGGCGACGTGCCCGCCGCCGTCGACCACTACGATCGCGCCCTTGAGTTGCTGGACCGGGTGGTGGGCGCCGATCAGGACCGCTTGGCCGAATTGCAGTTCATGGTGGCCGGCTTGTACGTCGAATGGGAGCACTACGGAGGTGCCCGCGAACTGCTCGCCATGTGCCTGGGTACGTTCCGGCGGAAGAAGGGCCCGCGCCTGGCTGTGGCGCACGAGCTGGCGGCGCACATCGAGGAACTATCCGGCCGCTATCTAAGCGCCATTGCGGAACTGGAGCGCGCGGGCAAGATCTGGCGGACCTGCGTGCCGGAGAAAGCCGAGGAATTGGCCAACAACCTGGAGTACCGGGCCAATCTACTGGATCAACTGAAGCGGAAGGACTCCGCCTCCTGGCTCCGCGAAAAAGCCATGCTGGCGCGCGCCGGCGAGTTTACTTAAGCTCCGGACTGGCCGTCGTGGCGGGCTCCTGCGTGAAACTGACGCGAGTGATCATCGATTCGTCGGAAAAATAGCACTTGCCGCCCGTTCTTCCGTACGCTTCCGGAACCGCGTTGATCGAATAGCCGGTGGGCGTTCCGGTCACCGTAAACACATACCCGCTCGATTTGCCGTCCGCCAGTTTCTTGGGGATCAGCCCCGCTGCCGCCGGTCCATCCGCGCCGCTCGCCGGAGGACCCAGTTCGATGAGATTCTGGGCAAAGCGCCCGTACTGCGAGTTGTACGTCAACTGCGCCTGATGGATGGTGTTCAGGGTCTTTATGGCCGCCGTTTCGTGGGCCGCCATCAGCTGTTTGTTCACCTGCACCGCGGCGATGCCCGCCAGAATCATGATGATGGCGATGACGATCAACAACTCGATGAGCGAGAATCCTCGGCGTAGACGGTTGTTCCGCATATCAATATCTTAGACGCTGCACGGAGCAAAAGTGTGGAGGCGGCTCGATCAAGCGACGGAGAAGGCGATGGCGCAAACGCCCGCCAGCACCATCAATGCCCCACCAATCCGTCCGATCCAGGGCCCTCCCGGAGCCGCCTTCTCGAGCAGGAGCAGCACCGTGATCCCGCCCATCCACACGAGATTCATCACACCCGCGGCGAAGGGCAGCATCATCAGCATCCAGCAGCAACCGATGCAAAACAGGCCATGGCCGGCGCCCATGTGCACGGCGCCCAGCGGCCCTTCCCGCCATTCGCTCAGTAGGAACGTCAGCGGCGAGCGGCAGTGGCGCAAACAGGCGTTTTTCATCGGCGTGAACTGGTACACGCCGGCGGCGATGAGAATCCCACCCGAAAGCACCGAACTGGTGGCTGCCATCATCGGAGAGAGCAGTGCCCTCTGGTGTAACAGGTTCTGCAACACCGCGCAGACTCCGCTGAATGCCGTCCAAACCGCGAAGTAGCCCGCCACAAAATACGCCGCCGGAACCAACGTCATCCGTTGTCGATGCCTCCGGCGCTGCTCCGCGCTGAAGGCAAACACGAACGGAATCGTGGAAGGCAGCATCATGGCCACCATCATCACTGCCCACATCAGAAACAACGGCCCCACCTGCGTAACGTGGTGGTGTGCTTTCATGCCCGCGGCGATGGCCGCCATGTGCCACCACGCCAAGGCGGAGATCCCGGCGGCCCCGCATAGCAGGATGGACCTGTCGCGGTCCGCCGGCCAGACGTTCGTCTTCGGCATGGAGCGCTAATTGTTGTACTGAAATGGTGAATAAAGCCCGTTGCGATCCGATAGGATCCACTTGTAGCCGTGATCCTCGTACCGCATGGACTTCGATCTCGCCACCACGGCCGGGAATCCAGGCGCGATGCATAGGGGATGGCCGGCAACGGTGACCTCGGCCCCGCCCGCGCCCTCAATCCCAATGATTTCGATGCTGGCGACCTCGCCCACTTTGAGGCTGCGGTGCTTTTCACCCGCCTCGAACACGATGGGCACGGTCGCTACTCCCATCACCTCGCCGATATGTGCGCCCAAACGCGCGGGATGGCCGCCCGCCTGGCCCGAAAAAATGGCCAGGAGCCCGTTCTTCTGGTCCTCGGTCGCGCTCGCGTCCAGGTACAGCGCCGCCCTCCACGGCACTTCGTGCATCGTGCCGGGAGAATAAACCGCCAGTGCGGCGTTCAACCCTCGAAGGTCTGTTTTCCCGTAGTGGCCGGTGTCGATGTGCCACCCAACCACCACCGTGCAATCGCCTTCGGTCGGCGTGCTCAGGAACACGCAGGGACACGCGGGCTTGCAGTTGCACGACTCCAGGTACTTTCCAGCGACCTGCCAGGACTCCGTCATACTATCTCCTTTGACATACGGAAGCGCCAAGACCGCAGCCGTGAGTATACACGCTCGCTCCAGGCAGAATCAAGGGAAAAGCGCTCAGGGGAAAACCGCCCGGCCCTCGCTTGACGAACCGCTTCCCCGCACGCTATCTTCAACGCGAGAATGAAATTATTCCGTCTTTCCTTCTGGCTGCCCACGGCCTGCTCCTGCCTGCTGCTCGGCGCGGTCGATTTTTCCATCACGCCCTCGGAACGCTGGACCGAAAAAGAGGCCAACAAGTGGTACGCCAAGCAGCCCTGGTTCGTGGGTAGCAACTACATAACCTCCAATGCCGTCAATCAGATCGAGATGTGGCAGGGCGATACGTTCGACCCGCAGCAGATCGACCGCGAACTGGGATGGGCCGAGGCGATCGGCATGAACACCATGCGCGTTTTCCTCCACGATCTGGTCTGGCAGCAAAACCCCAAGGGTTTCCAGCAGCGGATGGACGCGTTCTTGAAGATCTCCGCCCGTCACCACATCCGGCCGATTTTCGTCCTCTTCGACTCCTGCTGGGATCCATTTCCGAAGCTCGGCGCGCAGCGCGAGCCGAGGCCCGGCGTGCATAACTCCGGCTGGGTGCAAAGCCCCGGCGCGAAATCGCTCAGCGATCCCAACGACCGCAGCCGCCTGGAAGCCTACGTCAAAGCGACCATCGCGACGTTCGGGAAGGATCCCCGGATTCTGGCCTGGGACATGTGGAATGAACCGGACAACATGAACGAGGGCAGCTACAACCGGCAGGATCTTGTGGACAAGGCCAGAATCGTGCAGGACCTGCTGCCCAAGGTCTTTCTATGGGCGCGCTCGAAGCATCCCACTCAGCCCTTGACCAGTGGCGTGTGGACGGGCGACTGGTCGAGCGACAAGACCATGCCGGTGATCGCGAAGCTCCAGATCGAGCAGTCCGATATTGTCTCCTTCCACAACTACGGCCCGCCGGAGGAGTTTGAAAAACGCGTCCAATGGCTGAGGCGCTACAACCGGCCCATCTTCTGCACCGAATACATGGCCCGCCCCACCGGCAGCACGTTCCAGAACATCCTCCCGCTGGCCCAGAAATACAAGGTCGCGGCCATCAACTGGGGACTGGTCGCCGGAAAAACGCAGACCTACCTGCCTTGGGATTCCTGGCAGCGTCCTTACACGGACCGTCAGCCCGCCGTCTGGTTCCACGATGTGTTTAAGGACGACGGCAAACCGTACAAGCGCGACGAAACCGAATTCATCCGGCAGATCACGAAGTAACCGGCGCGGCCGGTCAGCCTTTTTGGACCCTGCGGAGCGTGTACAACTCGGGGTTGACGGTTGTGCTTTTCAGCCGCTTCCAGTTGTCGGTTACGTGCAGCAGCCGCCCCGTGATGTGGTTGGACTGTTCGGACGCAAGAAAAGCCGCCAGTTCCACTTGCTGTTCCGGCGGAACGCCTCCGGTCAGGCGGACCTGCTGCGCGTCCTCGATCTCCCTCCATCCGGCACGCTCGCCCGACGCGAGAATCTGATCCGTCATGTGCGTATAACTGCCGCCCGGCGCCATGCAGTTGATCTGCACGTTGTGCTCGCTCACTTCCTCGGCGACGCTTTCGACGAATCGAACCAGCGCGGTCTTCGTCGACGCATAAAGGGAAAAATTCGGACGTGGGGCACGCGCGCCTCCTCCGGCGATCACGATGATTTTCCCGCGGCGGCGCTCGATCATCTGCGGCAGCACGGCGCGGCAGCAGTTCAGCACGCCGATGAAGTTGGTCTCGATGGTCTCCTGCCAGGCCTTGGGCTGCGTCTCGACAAACGGGCCGATGGGCCCCTGCACCGCGGCGGCGCAAACCAGCACGTCGACGCCTCCCAGGTCGATGCGCATCTGATGCATGACCGCGGTCATGCGCTCGTAATCGCGAACGTCGGCGAGGATGCGCGTAGCCGAGCCCCCGGCGTGTCCGATTTCCAGATGGCACAGATCGATTTCGGCTTTGCTGCGGGCCAGCAGGCCGACTTTTGCTCCGCGCGTGGCGAAGCCAATGGCGAGGCGCTTGCCGATTCCGCGGCCGGCGCCCGTCACCAGAACGGATGCGTTCTTTAAATCCACATCCTCACGTTACTGCATTGCGAGGAATTTCGGTGCAACCAGTCCGGCCTCGGCCCGAATCTCAACGAAACCGCCGTCTTCGAGCGGATATTTTCCGGTGATCCAGGGCACCACCTGTTCGGCGCGGGCCTGCGCCAATTCCGCGCTGCCGCGGAACAGCACCAGGAATTCAAATTCGTCCCACCGGCAGATCAGATCCTGATGACGGAACTGCGAGGAAAGGCGAGAGGCCACCTGCTGCGCCACTTCGTCGGGCAGATCTCCCGAGAGTTCGAACACCACCAACACGGGTTCCTCGCCGGCCTGTTTCCGCTCTTCGATCTGGCGCTGCATTTCCCGGCGGTTCATCAGCCCGGTGACGCGGTCCGTCACTTCGGCTTCCTTCAGGCGCTGCGCCACGGAAGCGAGTTCGGCTCGCATGCGCGCCAGCAGCGACTGCGTGTCGTTGGCCATGCTCTCCACGCAGCCGAGCAGTCCGGCGGCCTGAAGCGCCACCACTTCAGCCAGATGTTCGGGTTCGGTGGGCAGGGCTGTTGTCTCGATCTGCGCCGCGAACTGGCGGAGGCGCGCGCCATAAAACTCCTGCCGCTGCGCCAGGGCTTTGACCACGGATTCCAATACGTCGACGGCCCGCTGCATTTCCTCGCTGTAGCTGGCGGCGTAAGACGAAGCTCTGCGCGAGAACTCTCTTAATTCGCGCTCGACCAGTTCTTGGCTTTCGGCGATGGCCTCCGCGGAAGAGTCGAACGCAAGGCGCGAACGGAGCCGCGTCAGCCGGTCGCAATACGGCCCACCTACTTCCGGGCACGCCTCGCCGAGACAATCGGCAATCGCGGCCAGCGTCGCGAGGTAGCAGTTCGCAACGTTCGGAAGAACGTTCAACGCGAGCTCAACCGGCTTCACTTCGCGATCCACCATCTTGCGGTCCGCCATTTTAAGGGTCGTCTTTATGTAATCGGCGGTAATATTTTGTCCGAGATGGGGGGAATACCTTAGGGCTTTCCTGACGGTCAAAATCGGCTGCGTCCGGACGATGAGACACGTGTGAAGCCTCGCACTCTTTCCCCCTTTATCGGCCTGGCGCTGCTGGCATTGCCGGCGTCCGCTCAGACCACGCCCATCCTGGCGGCGACACCTTCGTCGCTATCCTTCACCTGGATAGAGGGTTCCGCGCTGCCGGCAACCCAGGTTCTTGCCGTAAAGGCCGGAAGTAGTACGGCGGCATATGCCACCGCGATTTCTCCCCTAGGAACGCAATGGATCACGCTGACGCCGGGCGCGGGATCGCTGCCGGCTTCCGTGAGTGTGCTGGTCAATCCCAGCGGGCTGCCCATTGGAACCTACTCGGCGGTGATCCAGTTCACCGCGGTTGGAATCCCCGCGCCGCTGACGGTCACGGTGACGCTGGCCGTGGAGGCGGCGCTGCCCACGCTGCAGATCAGCAGTCCGACGCTGCACTTCGTCACGCCACCCAATCCTCCGGCGACGCAAACTCTGGTGCTGACCACCACCGGAGGCCCCGTGCCGTTCGCCGCGGCGGTGCAGAGCGCAGCCTGGATGACCGTTTCGCCCACCAGCGGCGTGGTGCTGCCCGGCGCACCCAGCACACTGACCGTATCGGTGAACAACTCCGGATTGACGCCCAACTCGACCGCATACTCGGGCAAGATCGCGATCACCGCGACCGGAGTGCCGTCGAACAACGCGCAACAAGTGGTGGCCGTATCCCTGCTGGTGAACGCCCCGGCGCCAACCGTGGCCAGCCTGTATCCGTCTGCCGCACTCGTGGGGTCGGGAAGCTTGACGATCACCGTCACCGGCACGGGATTCTACTCCGGCACAACGGTGGTGGCCGCGACCTCGCCGACGCCGCTCAAGACAACCTACGTGAATCCGACGACGCTTCTCGCAGTCCTTCCGTCGAACGATCTGGCGTCGGTTGGACCTCTCAACATCGAAGCGGTGAATCCCGCGCCGGGAGGAACATCCAACACGGCGGTGTTCACGGTATCGGCGACGCCAGTGGTGCAGGCGGTGGTGAGCGCGGCCAGTTATGCCGCGGGCCCGGTGTCGCCTGGCGAATTTGTGACGCTCTTCGGCACCGGCATCGGACCGGCGACTCCGGCTGGCATGGTGGTTTCAAACGGCTACGCCGCCACAACCGTGTCGAACGTTTCGGTATCGATTGACGGGCAGGCCGCTCCGGTCATCTACCTGAGCGCGAATCAAATCACCGTGCAAGTGCCTTACACGGTGAGCATCGGGCTGGCCAAGGCCGTGATGGTCAACAACAACGGAACGTTGTCGAACGGCGTCGTGGACACCGCCAACGTGGCTCCAGGCTTGTTCGCGCTGGCAGGCAACGGGATCGGCCAGTGCGCGGCTTTGACATTTTCCATGAAGAGCGGAACGTTTTCCGTGAACGGCACCACCAGCCCGGCGCTCAGCGGCGACATTGTCGTGTTTTATCTGACCGGCGAAGGGATTTACGACTTAACGCCGTCCCCCGCGACCGGCTATATTATTCCGGCCAATCTAAATCCGCTGCCACAACTGAGCCCCCTGCCCGCCGTGACGATCGGCGGCGCGGCTGCGACGGTGCAATACGCTGGCCCGGTGGCCGGCGGGATGCTCGGGCTGCTGCAGATCAACGCCGTGGTGCCCGCAGGCTCAACCAAGGGCAACGCAACGCCGGTGACGATCACCATCGGCGCGGGGACAACGCAGGTAGGCGCGACGATCGCGGTGAAGTGAGAACCGCGACCAGCGGGTGCGGTCAACCCTCAACTCATCTTCAACACGACACGGAAGCGCGCCTTGCCGCTCATCATGCGATCATACGCCGCGGCGGCTTCGGCCAGCGGATACGTCTCGACCATCGGCCGGACACCGGAGATCGCCGCCAGGCGCATGGCGTCCTCGGAATCGGCGGCCGTGCCGGAGGGCCAGCCGTGGACCGAGCGCCGTCCACCTACGATGGTCATCGGATACACCTCGATCGGCTCATGCCCGACGCCCACCACCATCAGCGTGCCGTCGACGCCGAGGCCATTCACGAGAGGCGACATCGATTTGGAATCGGGCGCTGTTGCGAGAATCGTCTTCGCGCCGCCGAGCTTCGTCAACGCCGCGGCCGGATCGCCGGCGCTCGCATCGATGTAGTGATGCGCGCCGAGCTTGGTGACGAAGTCCCGTTTGTCCTCACCCCGGCCGATGGCCACGGTTTCGAAGCCCATTTTATTGGCGAACTGAATTCCAAGATGGCCGAGTCCGCCGAGTCCCTGGACGGCCACAAGATCGCCCGGCATCGCCCCGCTGTTGCGCAGCGCGTTGAACGTGGTAATCCCCGCGCAGAGCAGCGGCGCGGCCTCGGTGAATCCCAGCGCATCAGGGATCGCCGCGAGTCCGTAGGCCGAGGTGATCATGTACTCGGCGTAGCCTCCGTCGTAGACTATGCCTGGGATTTCGGTGCGCTCGCAGGCGGCGAATTTTCCACGGCGGCAGGGCCGGCAAATGGTGCAATAGCCGCCAACCCAGCCGACGCCGACGCGCTGGCCGACTTTCCAGTTCCCGACGCCCTCGCCGAGGGCATCGATCACGCCGGCGATCTCATGGCCGGGGATGCGGGGAAAAACCAGGCCGGGAAACAGGCCGTCCTTCGTGTAATGGTCGCTATGGCAGAGGCCGCAAGCTTCGATTTTGACGCGGACCTTGCCGGGACCCGGATCGGGAATGGGACGTTCAACGATTTCAATCGGGCCTCGGGCGGCCGTGACTTGTGCAACGCGCATCGTGGGCATAAACACACGGATGCATTCACAACGCGGGTAGATTCACTTGTCACGATTTATTAACAACATAGCGCTGCTGAAGAAGAAAGTGTCGCGCGGCAACGGCAAAACATCGGGCATGAAGAAACATATCCGCGAAATGATCGACGATCTGAAGAGCGCCAGGCACAAGGATTACATTCCTCCGGTTCCGAAGGGCGCGGCGAAGGAATCGATGCAGGACTTAACCCCTCCACCCGTGAAGACCACGCCGGACGATCTGTCAAACGAGGAATTATCAACGGATCCCGCGGAGAGAGTGAAGCAACTAGATTATCAGGCGTTCGAGAGCGAGCGGTTGCAGACAAATTCGTAACCTACCAAAAAAATGGGACAGATTTCTCTGTCCCGCGACAGGCTGCCGAGCACGACGCCTAAGCTCGCCAAGTGGACAGAGCGGTCCATCGCCATTATTCAGCTCATCTTCCCGAGCACCACGGCTCGCCGCGCGCCGGTAGCGCTGGGGAGATTGGCCGGGCGGCCGCGGACGTGCTCGCGGGCGAGGATCGCGAACGCAATCGCTTCCTTGGCGTCGGGATCGACGCCGTGGGCGGAGGATGTGACGACCTTCATCGACGAAAGCAGGACGCGGAGGCGATTCATCAGGTGCCGGTTGTGGACGCCTCCACCGGAGACGATCAGCTCGTGCATGCCCTCGGGAATGGCGCGCGCAATGGACCGTGCCGTGAGTTCCGTCGCGGTGGCGATGAGGTCGGCGAGCGGCAGCCTGGTCGCGAGGAGACGGGAGACATACTCGCGGCCAAACTGCTCGCGGCCGGCGGATTTGGGCGGTTTCTGCGCAAAGTAGGGATGGGAAAGAAGAGCCGCGAGCAACCATGGCTGGATCGTGCCGGACTGCGCGATGCGGCCGTCCTTGTCGTAGCGCTGGCGGCCCACGGTTTTCACGCTCGCGAGCGCATCGATCACCATGTTGCCCGGTCCGGTGTCGAAGGCGATCACCTGTTCGGGCTTGGCGCCGGCGGAGATCACAGTAATGTTGGCGATGCCGCCGATGTTCAGCGCCACGCGGCCGATGCGTCGGTGACGGAAGAGAAGATAGTCGACGTAAGGGACCAGCGGCGCGCCTTGGCCTCCGGCCGCGATGTCGCGCTCCCGGAAATTGGAAACCACGCGAATGCCGGTGCGCTCCGCGACGACGGCGGATTCGCCGATCTGCATGGTGCTGACACCGCTTTCGTGAAAAATCGTCTGGCCGTGGAGGCCGATCAGGTCAATGGATTTCAGCGGCACGCGAGCCGCGCGGCAAGTCTCCAGAACGGCCTTCGCGTACAGTTCGCCGAGCAGAAAATTCAGGCGTGAGATGGCCCAAGTCTGCGTCTCGGCATTGGACACTGCCAAGATCGCCTCGCGCGTGGCTCGGGAATAAGGCGTGGACCGGAAGGCTAGGGACGAGACCTTGCTGCCTCGGAGATCGACAATGGCGACGTCGATGCCGTCGAGCGAGGTGCCGGACATGATGCCTGCGACTCTCATTGGCCTCGAAATGGGGACAGACTACTCTGTCCCAGGCGCAACATTTCTTGGACACGGCCACGAACGGAAGTGGACAGAGCGGTCTGTCCCCATTTCGCGGTGTTCATTGTTTTAAATCCTTCTGCAACTCCGCAAGCAATTGCAGCGCGTCGATCGGCCGCAGTTCGTCGAGCTTCAGATCGCGGATGCGGTCGGCGATGTCGTGATTGATCGGCTCAAACAGGCGGATCTGGACCGGAGCGTTCCTTGGGACGAAGTCCTCATGATGCGCCAAAATCTGCCTGGCGCGCTCGATCACGGAAATGGGCAGAGCGGCCAATCGCGCGACCTCGATGCCGTAGCTCCGGTCGGCAGCACCGGGCTCGACGCGGCGGAGGAACAGGATCTGATCGCCGGACTCCTTCACCGAAACGTGTAAATTACGGACGCCGGGCAGCGTTTCGGCCAGTTCCGTGAGCTCGTGATAATGCGTGGCGAACAGAGTCTTGGCTCGGATGTTTCTATGAATGTGTTCCACCACCGCCCACGCCAACGCGAGGCCATCGTAGGTCGACGTGCCGCGGCCGATTTCATCGAGGACGACAAGGCTGTGCGGCGTGGCCGTGTTGAGAATGACTGCGGTCTCGGTCATCTCCACCATGAACGTGGAACGGCCTCGTGCCAGGTTATCCGCCGCGCCGATGCGCGTGAACACACGATCGACGATCGGCAGCAGCGCGGATTCGGCCGGGACGAACGATCCCATCTGCGCGAGGATCACGATCAGCGCAGCCTGGCGCAGATACGTTGATTTGCCTCCCATGTTGGGCCCGGTGATGACGGCGACATACTCGGTCTCGGGATGAAAATAAAGGTCGTTGGGAATGAACCGCTGCGCGTCCTTCGCGGTGAGCTGTTCGATGACGGGATGCCGCCCGGCAGCCACTCTCATCTCGCCACTTTCATCGAAATGCGGGCGCGCATAGCGATTCTGCGCAGCAACCTCGGCAAGCGCCACCGAAACGTCCAGTTCGGCGATGGCGTTGGCGGCGTTCTTGATACGTGCGGCGTGGGCGGCGGCCAGCGCGCGAAGGTTCTCAAAAATCTCGCGCTCGATGACCAACATCTTCTCTTCCGCCTCGAGGATCTTGACCTCCAGTTCCTTCAGTTCCGGCGTGGTGAAGCGTTCGGCGTTCACCAGGGTTTGCTTCCGCTCGTAATCGGGCGGCGCCAGGTGTAGATTGGCCTTGGAAATCTCGATGTAATACCCGAAAACATTGTTGAACCGGACTTTCAGCGACGTGATATTCGTACGTGTGCGCTCGCGCTGCTCAATCTGCGCCAGGTATGTCTTGCTGTTCTTAGAAATATCGCGCAACTCATCTAAGCGCGGATCGTAGCCATCACGGATTACGCCAAGGTCGGAGAGGTTTACCGGAGGCTCGTCAGCGAGTGCCGACAAAACAGGGTCGCGGACCTCGGCGACTTCATCCAGATCCAGCGTCTTCAGGCGCCGCGAAATGGCGTTCTGCAGTTGGCGCTTGAGCGCCGGGATTACCGCCAGCGATCTCGCCAGCGCAGCCAGATCGCGCGGTCCGGCGGTGGACAATGCGAGCTTCGATAGCAGCCTTTCAAGGTCGAGAATCGAGCCGAGATCGGCGGCAATGGCGGAGCGAAGCATCGGCGCGGCGTGAAGTTCCGCCACCGCGTCAAGACGCGCATTAATCTCAGATACATCGATCGACGGCGCCAGCAGCCGGCGGCGAAGCAGGCGACCGCCCATGCCTGTGCGCGTGCGGTCGAGCACATAGAGCAGTGTCGATTCCTTCGATTCACCCGCAAACAAGGGTTCGACCAGCTCCAAGTTGCGGACCGTCGCCGCGTCCAGCACCAGCGCGTCGGCGCGATTGTAAAACGCCGGACGCTCCAGATGATCGAGAGCGGCGCGCTGCGTTTCGCGCAGATAATGCAGTAACGCCGCCGCCGCACCGGTGGCCAGAGGGCGATTTTCCAAGCCGCACCCGTCCAGCGAAAGAAGATGAAAATGGTCGCAGAGGCTGCGCCCCGCGTAATCGGCGCCGAACACCCACGGCTCGACGTCGGTCATGAGGCAGGGCAATTTCAACGGCGATCCGGTGGGCGCCAGAGCCTCCTTGGCGTTCAGTGTTTCCAGCGCGGCGGGGATCTCGGCGGCCTCGATTTCGGTAGCGCGGAATTCGCCGGTGGAAACATCGACGTGGGCCAGGCCCGCGCGCGCGCCGTTGACGAACACCGCCGCCAGATAGTTGTTCTCATGCGAGCGCAGCACGCCGGCGTTCATCGCGGTGCCGGGTGTGACGATGCGCGTGACTTCCCTGCGGACCAGTTTCTTACCCGCGCTGGCCTCCTCCATCTGATCGCAGATGGCGACACGGTAGCCCTTCTGGATCAGCCGCGCGATGTAGCCTTCCGAGGCGTGATACGGCACACCGCACATCGGAATGGGCTGGCCTTTTTCCTTATTCCGGGCAGTGAGAGTGATTTCCAGTTCACGCGCGGCGGTGACGGCGTCGTCGAAAAAAAGTTCGTAGAAATCCCCGAGCCGGAACAGCAGCAGCGCGTTGGGGACCTGCTGTTTGATGCCGTAATACTGGCGCATCAACGGCGTTTCGGGTGTGGTCATGGCTGCAATGGGGACGCAAGTAACGGGCCTTTTCGCAATGGCCGTGGACAGAACGGACTGTCCCCACGTTCAGGTCTACGCGTAAATCCCTCGCAGCTTAATCGCGTACGCGACGCGGTCGAGCGCCAGCATGTAGGCGGCAGTGCGGTTGTTGACGTTATGCTTTTGCGCGTACGCGAGCACGTCCTGGAAGCTGTTTACCATAATCTCCTCGAGGCGATCATTGACCAGCTGCTCGTTCCAGAAGTAGCCCTGGCGATCCTGCACCCATTCGAAATAGGAGACGGTGACGCCGCCGGCGTTGGCCAGGATGTCGGGGATCACGAAGATGCCCTTGTCCTGCAGAATGGGATCGGCAACATGGGTTGTCGGCCCGTTGGCGCCTTCGCAGAGAATCTTCGTCCTCAGGCGATGCGCATTTTCCGACGTGATGACATTTTCCTTAGCCGCGGGCAGAAGAACGTCGCATTCCAGGAACATGGCCTCGGTCTTGTCGATGTCCTCGCCACCCTCAAATCCCCGAATCGACCCGGTCTCCTGACGATGCTTTCCCAATGCCGGAATGTCCAGACCCTTTGGGTTGTAAACCGCGCCATCATATTCGATGATGCAGATGATCTTGAACCCGGCGCGAGCCATGAGCTTGGCGGCCATGCCACCAACGTTGCCGAAGCCCTGGATAACGACGCGCGTCGAGGAACGCTCCAGGCCGAGCTTGCGCAAAGCCTGCTCCGTGACGATCATGCATCCGCGTCCCGTGGCTTCGGCGCGACCCTTCGATCCGCCGAGATAAATCGGCTTGCCGGTGACGACAGCGGTCTGCGCGTGGCGCGAGTGCATGGAATACGTATCCATGATCCAGGCCATGGTCTGCTCGTTGGTGTTCATGTCCGGCGCCGGGATGTCGAGTTCGGGGCCGATGAAGTCGAACAGCTGCGCGGTGTAGCGGCGCGTGATCCGTTCGAGCTCACCGCGCGACATAAGACTGGGGTCGCAGATCACTCCGCCCTTTCCGCCGCCGAAGGGCAGGCTTACAACGGCGCACTTCCAGGTCATCCAGGCGGCCAAGGCCCGGACTTCATCGAGCGTGACGTCAGGCGCGTAACGGATACCGCCCTTAGCCGGCCCGCGGGCGATAGAGTGCTGCACGCGGTACCCGGTGAACACTTCGAGGCGGCCGTCGTCCAATTGGACAGGGATGTGAACGATCATTTCGCGCGACGGCGTGCGCAGAACCTTCTGCATCCCTTCGTCGAGGCCCAGGCGAGCGGCGGCCTCGTCAAAACGCACTTCCGCGGATATCTTCGGGTTAAATTCAGTTTCGAGGTTCGACGACATGGTCGCTTCGAGAATCATGAGTATAGTCTCCGGCTCTATTATGCGATATCGGACGGTTCGTACGCACTGATTAGGAGGGGCCTTGGGGTATCATAAGCGGTCGATGGCACCTATTCCTCAAAATCAGCAGCGCGCTCTGGTAGAGCGCTTGATTCAGGCCTGCGGCGGCGCATACTCGCCGGAGGCGCGGCGCAAGTATTACATCTCAGGACCGCAGTGGGCGGCGGCGTATGAGGGCCATGCGTTGTTCCACGCCCCGACGCGGGAACCGGTCGGCTTTGAGAAGGTCATTGAGGAGTACGGCAAGATCGGCATCGGATACTGGACCACGCACGATACCGACGTGATCCCCACGGCGGGCCTGTTCAAGGACGAGCAGGAAGAGATCGTCGCGCGGATCGGGGCGGCGCTCAAGAAAAATGACCTGAAGTGCTCCATGGTGACCACCGAGACGTTCCATCACGCGGTGTGGGCGGCGAGCCCTGCGGCGGAGGCTCCCGAAGTGCGGGCCTACGCGGCGCGGCGTCTGGAGAATACGGTGAAGATCGGGCATCAACTAGGCGCGGAGTTCGCGGTGTACTGGCCGGGGTCGCTGGGCTACTTCGTGCAGGGCGCGGTGGAGGAAACCGAGACGCTAAAGTGGTACGCCGAGGGCCTGAACGCGGCCTGCGAGGCCGATATCAGACTCGCCAGACAATTCGGGCGTCCTACACTGAAGCACTGCATGGAAGCAAAGCCGTTCGAGCCTCAGGCCGAGATCCTGCTGCCGACCTCTGACGCCATGCTCGCCTGGATCTCCTCGGGATTGCTGACGCATCCGGAAATGGTTGGCCTGAACCCCGAATATCTGCACGAGCTAATGTGGGGCGCGGCTCCGCGGGCGGCTTTAGCGCGTGCGCTGGTGTGCGGCAAGCTGTGGCACTTCGACATCAACGACGGCTACCGCCTGAAGCACGACGTCGATATCGCGGTGGGTCTGGTGAATCCGCTCGATTGGCTGAACGTGCTGGTGCTGCTGCGCAGCCACGGCTATAAAGGACCGTTCAACCTGGACTACAAGCCGCCGCGCACGACTAGCAACTGGGGCGTGTTTGCGCTGAGCTTCCCCACCGCGGTGGACCGCTTCATCACGCTGTGGGAGATGGCCGGCGACGTCATTGCGGACCCGGTGATCAACGAGGCCTCGGCCGCGCTGCGCGCTGGCGGCGGACCGGCAGATCCTCTGGATGTGGAAGCGATCGTCGCGGCGAACCGCGAACTGCTCACGCTGCACGAACTGATCGCGCATCGCATGGTGCAGATCCTGGTCGGGGCGCACCGGGGTCGCGTGTATTCGGTTTGAGGATGGATCATGAAGGCACTGGAAGTTCTCATTGATGGAAAGGCAATCGGTATTTTCGTTCCGCCAGAGGGCGCATCATTTACAGCTATGGTGGGCAATATTCCTCGTAGCTATATGCGCGCACAAATCCTATCCGGAAACGATTCTGAAAACTGGCAATGGCAACTGCCGGATGTAAATGAAGGCCAGACGATTTCTTTTCGCATGATCGAAGCGGCCGCGGGCTCTGGTGTCCCACCTCAATCCGTCCGCCAGAGAGATCCAGAGGAGATCGCCGAGACGAAGCGTTGGGCTGAGGAGGCTTTCGCCGAAGCCATGAAAGAACGCGAAGCGGAAAACTCCTCTCACAAGGGGTAACTTGTGCGACACACGGCGAGCGCCAGGTCAGATTGCAGGTCTCATCACTCACAATTGAGCTGATGCACCTGCTAGCCCCACGCTGACGCATGGGGCTCGTACCGATTAAAATTGCGCAGGAAAGCCCCATGCGTCAGCGTGGGGCTAGCAGGTTTTCCCCTACTGCAAATAGAACGCGTTCATGAAGAACTTGTACGTCCCGTGCGACTGCCCGCGCCACTGCGGCCGGAAGCCGAGCAGCAGGATGCGACCCTTTCCGTACTCGACGTTCAGCGCCGCGGCCTTGCCCTGAATCTTTGCCGGCCCGACAAGGTATCCGCTGGCAAGAGGACTCCGATCCTTCGGATAGCGCGCCAGCACCGTGCCCTTGAAATCGGACTTCGTATCGAAGGCGGGGCTTCTCTCGAACATTACGATTGGATCGGGCAATAATCCCGCCGACAGCGCGTTTTTCTGATCCTCGACGTGGATGTGCAGCAGGCACCCGGAGCAGAAAAAGTCCGTATTCGTGACGCCGGCCAGTTCGTTGGTCACCGGCAGATTGAACTGATCAATTGCAAACATTGTCGCGTTGTTGAAGGCCACCAGCGTGCCTCCCTCGGTGACGAAATCCTTCAGCGCATCGACGCCTTCTTCGCCGATGCCTCCAGCGTAACGCCCTGGAGTCGAGCCCGGCCGCTGGCCATTGATAATCTGGTTCGCCTGCGCGTCCGGCAACACGATCACGTCGTATTTCTCGCGCAGATGCCCCGCCATCACGTCGGCGTTATAGAGCGACGTGAACGGGAATTGATACTGTTCCAGGATCCAGCGCGTCCATCCCTCGTCCATATTGCCGGTCCAGGAACGATAAAGGCCGATGCGCGCGAGCTTCACCGGTTTGCCCTCGCCCTTCGACGCGGCGGCCTTCAAGTGATTCGCCGCCAGAATCGAGTCGAGTTTGCCCTTGTCGATGTTCGACGCCGAAATCTCCTCGCCCCCGAAAGAAACAGACCCCTTGGCGGCCAGAATTTCATTCACAGCGCGGAAGCTCGCGTTTTCGGCATGCGAAAACGGGGCGGCATAGCCGACAATGGACCCGTTCTTTACCGGCACCGGCTTCAGCGAATCCGTGAATTTCTTCGAAGGAGGCGTGGTCATGGCTTGCACCTCCACACCCATCTGCATAGGCAGCGTCCACCCGGTGACGTCGTACGGCCTCTGCGACAGCTGCGGATATTTTTGCGGCTCGAACAATTCCTTCACAAGGCCTGAAAACGGCTGGTTCATCATGATGACCCACGCGTCCGGATCCGCCGACTCCTTCACTTCGATCCCCTGCAACATCAGCTTTTCGAGCAGCAGCGCCGCGGTGGGAGAATCGTGCTGCTCGCGCGGAATCAGATAAGCGTAGGGCGGCTCTTTCTCGAACTGCTCGATAGTGTCACGCGCGGCGCGGTACTTGTTGTAAACGAGTTGTTCGCGATAGTCCGCGGCCATGTTGAGCACCGCCATATCGGAGCCATACATATACCGGCAGGCGTCGGCCAGTCGCCACCAACCGCCCTTCCACGGGCTTGAATAGAGCATCTCCGCGCGAAGACCTTGGCGCTGCGCAGGAAAATCGTCGACGGTATAAAAATGCGGCGTCGCGTAGCGATACAGCGCCGTTTCCGTGAAAAACGATAGTGTGTGGCGAAAATTGCCGACGTTATCCAGATAACCCGGATACCAGACATCGAACGTTTCCTGATGCATTGACCCCGGCATGCCATGCTCGTCTAAATAAGACGCGATGCTCATCCCCGTGAGACTCAGCCAGCGCAACATGTACGGATGCATGTTGCTCGAAATCGGGTCGGCGAACGGAGGCAGGTAAATTCGGCCCGGAAACGGCGCCGTCTGGTGCGTGGTGTAAAAAATCAGCGGCTGCGTTTCGAGGGTCGCCTTGGTCACCACCTGGCTCTCGATCATATTCAGCATGTAACCGTCGCGATTGTTGTCGTGTCCCACATATTCCTGCCACAGATAGGGCAGCGGAGCTACCTCGTACGGCGTACCGACGTTCTGGCGATACCAGTTCGCCACCATGTTCTGGCCGTCGGGATTGATGGAAAACCACAACTCCGTGATCACTTCTTCCCGGATGCGTTTGTATTCGGGCTCCTCGCTGGCGACAAGATCGTAGCCAAGCTGAATCGTATGTTGCGCGTTGGCGACCTCGGTGGCGTGCAGGCCTCCGTCGATGTGGATAATCGCCTTCTGCGTCTGCGCCATCTTGCGCGCCTCGGCGTCGGAAATGCCTCGCGCCACGGCCAGCTTGCGCGAGACTTCTTTATAATGTTCGAGCTGCGCCAGGTTCTCGGGCGTCGAAATAAACGCCATGTACCAATCGCGGCTCTGCGTTGTCTTGCCGACCTTCACCAGTTTGATGCGCTTCGACGATGCCGCCAGCTTCTGGAAATAATTCAGCGCGTCGTCGTACGTCGCCAGATAGAAATCGTCGCCGGGCTTGTGGCCAAGCACGGACTCCGGCGTCGGGATCTGCGCGGCGCCGATCGCCGCCGTGAGCGTCAATAAAATTGCGTATTTCACGGCTGCACCGCCTTCGGTTGTTCGTTCTCTGCAGGAGGCTGTGCATTGCCTCCGCGACCGCCCCGTCCGCGTCCGCCTTGCGCGGGCTTTTCGGGTTCGGCGGCCAACGGTGGCGCCATGGAGTCGTTGTAATACAGCGCGTTGAATAGAAATTTATAGGTCCCGTGCGATTGGCCTCGCCACTGCGTGCGGAAGCCGATGAGGATCACGTGGCCCTGGCCCAGCACCACGTCCAGCGCGGCCGGCTTGCCCTCGATCCGCTCCGCGCCGATCAGATAGCCGCTGCGCAGAGGATTGCGTTTGTCGATATAGCTGGCGAGCACCGAGCCCTTGAAGCCGGGCTTGGTCTCGAACACGACGTCGCGCTCGAACATCAGGTCCACTTGCGACGGTAGCCCCGCCGTCACCGGATGCGCCTTCACGTCGGCCCTCAGCAACGCACCCGAGCAGAAAAACTGATCCGACCGCAGCCCGGCGACCACGTTTGTCACCGGCAGCGCGAGACGGTCGATGGCGAACTGCGATGCACTGCCGAGCGTCACCAGCGTTCCTCCCTGCTCCACGAATTCGCGCAGATTGTCGACGCCCTGATCGCCGATGCCTCCGGCGTAACGCCCGGGAATCGTGCCGGGTTGGATGCCGTCGACAATCTGGCGGGTGGCCATCTCGGCGATCAGGATCGCATCGAAATGAGCCTTCAAATGCCCCGCCTGCACATCGTCGTTGTGCAGAATCGTGAACGGGAAGTGGAACTGTTCGAGAATCCATTTGGACCAGCCTTCGTCGATGTTGCCTGCCCAAGGCTCATAAACGCCGACGCGAAGTTTCTTCACCGCAACGGCCGCGGGCACTTGCGCCGCCGACTTGGCGTCGACACCGTTCCCGTGAAGGATCGATTCGACCTTGCCTGTCGCGTAGATCATCGAATCGGATTTGCCGAAACTTACCGACCCGCCTGCGTCCAGAATCTCGTTCACCGACTTCAACGCCGCGTTCGAGTTGTGCGAGAAGGCGAACACCGGACCCGCGCCGTCGATCTTGCCGGAGATCGGCGTCACGCGATCGATCCTCTTCAATGCCGCGCGGGTTTCGTCGCTGACGGGCTCCACTACCATCACGGTGGCGACGCCCATTTGCATCGGCAGCGTCCAACCGGTCACGTCATAGGGCGTTTCAAACGAACTTCCGGTCGGATTCGACGTCGCCGCCGCCGTTGCGCCGCGTCCCCCTCCGCCCGCGCCTCGACCGCCTCCGCCCGCGGCCGGGGCAGCTGCCGGAGCCGTCGCCGTTGTTGCAGGTGTCGCAGGAGCCTGTGTCGCAGGCGCAGCCGCTTGAGGCGCCGCAGGAGTTGGCGTCGGAGCCGCGGCCGCTCCGCCTCGACCGCCTCCGCCAGCCCCCGCCGGCTGCGGACGCAGATCGGGATAATGCTGCGGCTCGAACAGTTCCTTCACCAGCGACGCGAACGGCTGATCCATCAGCACAACCCAATCGCCTGCCTTATACATGGACCCGTTCATCTTGAAATCCCGCGTGGCCTGATGCACTTCGATTCCATTGACCAACAGCTTCTCGACGAGGATCGCCGCCGTGGGCAGATCGTGCTGCTCCTGCGGAATCACGTAGGCATACGGCGGATCGGTCTGGAAGTTCTTGATCACGTCGCGCCCCGCCTGGTAGCGGTTGTAAAGCAGTTCCTCGCGGCTCTTCGCGGCTGTATCGAGCACGGCCATCGACGCGCCGAGCATATAATTGGTCGCGTCGCGCAGTCGCCACCAGCCGCCCCGCCAGGGACTCGAATAAAACACCTCGGCTTTTAAATTCTGTTTTTCGGCTGGAAATTCGTCGATGGTGTAAAAATGCGGCGTGGCGTAGCGATAGAGGGCCGTCTCCGTCAGGAACGAAACCGTATTCCGAAAGCTGTTCACATGGTCGACGAAGCCCGGGTACCAGTCGTCGAAGCGTCCGCGATGCATCGCGCCGGGCATGTCGTGCTCGTCCAGATACGCGGCCATCGCGGTGCCGAATTTATTCACCCAGCGCCACATTAGAGGATGCGGATTCGCGGAGATCGGCTCGGCAAAGGGAGGAATCCAGATGCGCGCCGGGAACGGAGCCGTCTGGTGATGGTTGTAGAAAACCTCGGGGTAATAATCGAGCACGGCCTTGGTAATGGTCTGCGATTCGACCATGTTGTTCATGTAGCCGTCGCGGTTGTTGTCGTGGCCGATGTATTCTTGCCACAGGCCCGGCACAGGGCTCACCTCGTACGGCGTGCCGATGTTCGAGCGGTACCATTTCGCCACCTGATTCTGGCCGTCCGGATTGATGGAGAACCACAGGACCAGAATCACGTTGTCGAGAATCGCAGTGGTCTCGGCATCCGTATTCGTCACCAGGTTGTAGGCCAGTTGAATGGTGTGCTGCGCCCCCGCAACCTCGGTGGCATGCAGGCCTCCATCGATGTGGACGATCACTTTCCCCGTACGAGCCAGCGCTCGCGCGTCGGCGTCGGTCAGGCCGCGCACCAGCGCCAGCTTCTTCGACGTTTCCTTGTACTTGTCGTAATCCGCCAGATTCTTCGCGGACGAAATGACGGCGACGTACCAGTCCACTCCGCGCGTAGTTTTGCCCACGCGCACCAGCTTCATTTTATTCGTGGAAGCCGCGAGTTTCTGGAAGTAGCCGAGCGATTCGTCGTAGGTGGCGAGAAAGAAATCGTCACCCGGTTTGTGGCCAAGGACGGACTCGGGAGTGGGGGGCTGCGCAACGAGCAAGGCCGTGGAAAAAGCGAGCAACGGCAGCAATCTCATAAGTAGGTTAGGCTAGCACGGTGCGTTTCCGCATTGCTACCATCGAAGTGACGGGCGCGTAGCTCAGGTGGATAGAGCATCAGCCTTCTAAGCTGAGGGTCGCTGGTTCGAGTCCAGCCGCGCCTACCAGAGCCCTAACGGTACTCGTGGCGCACGCACTTTGCGTGCCGCGTCGAGACTCTTCTCGACGCCTGCCCAATTCCCATCACAGCCCAGGCATCGACAAGAGTGCCGATAGGTTACTGGGGCGAGACATTCCCGGTCTCGCGCCGGAACGGGAATCGGGTCACACTTTCGGGAGAAATGAGCTCATATGATCGTCCGGCGGACGAAAGTGCTCAAAGCAATGGGACGGTTTCGTCCGTCCCCTAGTCCTCAGCGTCTCTTGAGTTGCCGAGCTTATATCCGGCTTAGAGTCGGGCCGCCGATCGCGATTAGCGGGGAGTAGTCATGAGAACCACTGTCATCAAAATAGGACGTAAGGCCGAGCATTAGGGAGAGATGACTCAACATATCCAGCTTAGCCCTTGTGGGCCTGAGCCTTGTGGCCCCGTAGGCCCTGGCTCCGAGTGAAACCTTTATGCAAGAATTGCAGCAATGCGCTCCGCTTTCTTGCCTATTTTGCTCGCCACTTTCGCGATCGCGCAACCGTCGCCTCAGGGCCAGCGCATCCTGGACCTGACGGAGGCCATCGCGCGGAAGCCCGACTTCGCCGCTGCCTATTATGGCCGTGGGGTGACCTATCTGGAGCTGCGCCAGTACTCGGCAGCCATCAATGATTTAACCAAGGCGATTGGGCTGACGCTGTCTGACGCGAGCGCGTACGCAAAACGTGCGGAGGCGTACGGCGGTCTGAACAGGCACGATGAGGAAATCGCCGATTTGACCGCGGCGCTCGGCATAAAGCCGCGCAACGTGATGTTTTACCTTCAGCGTGCCAATGCCCACAGTCTTTCCGGACATTGTGATCTGTCGATTCCGGATTACAGTCAAGTGATTGCGGCATTCCCCACCGTGGAAGCGTATCGAGGCCGCGCCGCGTGCAGAAAGCAGCTGGGCGATGCCTCCGGCGCCCTTGATGATGAGAACGGCGCCGTGGAATTGAGCGCGAAGATGTCCGCGATTCTTTTGCCTTCGATTACGCCGATTCAGGGTCAGCCTGCCGGGCCGCCCACGCTGGCAATGGAACGTCCAGGCGGGATGACACCTGAGCCTAAAGTCGTGGACCCGATGGAAGGCGGGAGCATATACCGGATTGGTGGCGGCGTTTCTCAACCTTCTCTGATTTTCAAGTGTGAGCCGGAGTATTCGGAGGAGGCTCGTAAGGCAAAATGGCAGGGCACCGTCGCGCTTTCGATTGTAGTGGACCAATACGGAGAAACGCGAAACTTGAAAGTAGTCAAATCGCTGGGGTTGGGCCTTGATGAGGAGGCAGTCGAAGCGGTGCGGAGGTGGGTGTTCAGACCTGGCCGCAAGGAGGGAGCGCCGGTCGCCGTTTATGCGACGATCCAGGTCACGTTTAACCTGCTCTAGGATCGTGTTCTCGGCCCCTTGTGGCGCAAGCTCTCTCTGCGTGCCGGGTCGAGATTCTTCTCGACGCCCGGGCATCGACACGAGGGTCGACGCGGCACGCATTAGCGCGTGCGCCACAGGCCCGAAACTGCCTACTTGCCGGCTTCGGCGACCTTCTCGATCACAATCGAGTTGGATCCACCCTGCTTATAGGTCTTGCCCGTCACCGTAACGCGCTTGCCCGCAAACGGCAGGAGCCTCTCATTTTGCCCCTCGGCCGGCATCGTGTCCGCGATCGGCCAGAAAATGGTGCCGTTGTCCTCCAAAATGACCAGCGGCGATCCTTTCTTGGCGCACGCCACGGCGCACTCGGCACTAATAGGCTTTTTCAGTCCTTTGGTGATTGCACAGGCTGAATCCAGCACCCATCCGGTGACTGTCTTTTGTTCGGCCGCCATGCCGGACGCGCCCGCGAGGATGCCGAGGACAGTAACAAATGCGAGTCGTTGCTTCATGGCAATTGATCTTACACCAAGTCCCTGCAGACGAAAACCCGGCGCCGCCAGGAACGCAACAAACATCGATTTTATGCGCCGAGACGCGTCGGCGCCGAGCCGTTTGTGATACGATCCTCGTTTTACAACTACGTTAAGGGAGACTTTCTACGATGAAAGTTTACGAAACGGGCGATATCAGGAACGTCGCCCTGGTAGGCCACGGACATTCCGGCAAGACGGCCCTCACCGCGGCCCTTCTGTTCACCTCGGGCGCCACCCCCCGGCTCACCAAGCCCGATGAAGGGAACACGATCACGGACTTCGACGATGAAGAAATCGCGCGCAAGATCACGATTTCCTCCGCCGTTGCCGCTACCGAATGGAAGGGCAAGAAGATTAATCTGATCGACACGCCGGGGTTCAACATTTTCATCAACGACACCCGCGGGACGCTGATCGCGGCCGACGCGGCTCTAGTGGTGGTGGATGGCGTCTCAGGCGTCGAGGTGCAGACGGAAAAGGTCTGGAACTTCGCCGACGAATTCGTGCTGCCGCGCGCCATTGTGATCAACAAGCTGGACCGGGAGCGGTCGAGCTATGAGCGGACGCTGGAAAGCGTTCAGGCCGCGTTCGGACGCACTGCCGTGCCGGTACATTTGCCCATCGGCGCCGAGCGCGATTTCAAGGGCGTGGTGGATCTGGTGACGATGAAGGCCGTGATCGGCGGCAAGGAAGAGGAGATTCCCTCCGCCATGGCCGACGCGGCCAAGGCGGGGCACGAGGCTCTGGTCGAAATGGTGGCCGAGGGCAAAGACGAACTCCTGGAGGAGTTTTTCGCCGAGGGCACGCTTCCGGTGGAACACATCCTTGACGGGCTTCGCGAAGGGGTTCGGGCGCGGCGCATTTTCCCGGTGCTGTGCGCCTCCGCGCTCAACAATACCGGGAGCGATCTGATCCTCTCCTTCATCAACGAACATTTCCCCAATCCGGCCGAATGCGGGACCTGGAAAGGAGAGTCGAACGGCAAGGAAGTGGAGCGGAAGATCAGCGGCAAGGAGCCACCCTCCGCGTTCGTGTTCAAGACAGTGGCCGATCCGTTCGCCGGCCGCGTGACTTATTTCCGCGTAATCTCCGGCATCGTGAAGAACGACGCGCACTTGGTCAACTCACGGTCGGGCGTCGACGAGCGCCTGTCCCACATCGGGGCGATTTTTGGAAAAACTCTCCAGCCGGTGACCGAGCTAAATGCCGGAGATATCGGCGGCGTGGCGAAACTGCGCGACACGCTGACCGGCGATACGCTGGCCGACAAGGCCGCGCCCATCGAGTATCCGGAAGTGCGTCTGCCGGAGCCGTCGATTGCCTATGCCATCGCCGCAAAGACGCGCAACGACGAGGATCGCATGGGCAACGCGATCCACAAGATTCTGGAAGAGGATAAATCCCTGCGGTTCTATCGCGATCCGCAGACCAAGGAGTTCTTGCTGGCCGGCTGCGGGCAGCAGCACATTGAAATCATCGTCAGCCGCCTGAAGAAGCGCTACGGCGTGGAAGTGGCGCTGCACGCGCCCAAAATTCCGTATCGCGAAACGATCCGCGGCCGGGCCGAGGTGCAGGGCCGCCACAAGAAGCAGACCGGCGGGCACGGCCAGTTCGGCGATTGCTGGATCCGGATGGAGCCCCTGCCTCGCGGCGGCAAATTCGAATTCGCCAATGAGGTGTTCGGAGGAGCGATCCCGAAGAACTTCATCCCCGCCATCGAGAAAGGCATTTTGGAGACGGCCGAAAAGGGATATCTGGCCGGGTATCCGGTGGTGGATTTCAAGGTGGTCGTCTACGACGGTTCCTATCACGACGTCGACTCGTCGGAAATGTCCTTCAAATTGGCCGCGCGAAAGGCGTTCCGCGCTGCGATGGAAGCGGCGAAGCCCTCGCTGCTCGAGCCGATCATGAACGTCGAGGTGCAGGCCCCGGTGGAGTTCGCCGGCGATCTGATGGGCGACATGAACGGGCGCCGCGGGCGTATTTCTGGCATGGATACCAAGGGCGGCACTCAGATCATCCGCGCACAGGTGCCGATGGCGGAAATGCTGAATTATCTGAACGATTTAACGTCGATGACCCAGGGCCGCGGATCGTTCTCCATGGAGTTCGACCACTACGATTTCGTCCCGCCTCTGCAGGCCGAAAAGATCATCGCAGCGGCGAAGGCGGCCCGCGCGGGCGAAGAGGAAGAAGAAGAGTAGCGGCCCGAATTTTGCCGTTGTTCTTAACATTAATCCCCGTACAGATCCTCTTGCTAAGGGAAGGTGGCCGGGTTATCCTACAGCCCGGGATCACGATTCCTACAAAGCTAAGAGGAGAATACGGGGACAATGAAGATTAACAAGACGACGGTGCTGCTGAGCTCGATTCTGATGGCCGCTAGCATGGCGACGTTTGCCTTCGCGGCGCCTTATCAAGACACCTCCACCACCAAGACCACGAAATCGAAGAAAAACACCACGGAAGCGCCGGCTGCGAAGACGACTGCCACCACGGCGCCCGCGGGCAAGGCCACCACGGAAGTGAAGACCAAGGGTGGCGCGACGAAGAACGCCACCGACGCGCAGATCGCCGCGGCGAAAGCTTCCGGCCAGGTCTGGGTGAACACGTCGTCCAAGGTGTATCACGACAGCTCCAGCCAGTACTTTGGCGCGACAAAAGAGGGCAAGTTCATGTCTGAAAAGGACGCCATCGCCATGGGAGCCCGCAAAGCGAAGAACGAGAAATAATATGAGCCTCCTCGACAGCGTTGCAGGCATGCTGGGCGGTAGCGGCGGCGCGGGCGGCGCGGCGGGAGCCGTGTTGGAGATGTTGCAGAATCACCCGGGCGGCGCGGCCGGTCTGGCCGAACAGTTTCACGCTGGCGGATTGGGCCACCTGGTGCAATCCTGGGCCGGGCCGGGCGAAAACCTGAACGTTTCGGCCGATCAGATCCAGAGCGTGCTGGGCGAGGAGCACATCGCGGCCGTTGCCGGGAAACTGGGCATCAATCCGCAGGAAGCTTCTGCGACCATCGCACAGTATCTGCCTCAAGTGATGAGCGCGATTTCGCAGAACGGCCAGATGCCGGGCGTAGGCACCGATCTTTCATCCCTGGCCGGCGGCCTGCTGAAAAGCTTCCTCAGCAAGGGAGCGTAATTCCATGCCGGCGATGCGCCTGGGGTGGCGGTTTTGTGGTTGTCCGCCGTTTCCTGGGCCGCGCCGGCTGTTGCCTCGAAATCCAGCGCTGACGTCCTCACCAAAGGTCAGGAAGTTTCGACGGCGATCGCGACCGTGACCAGCACGGCGATCTCTCCTCTGCTGGGCGTCTGCCTCCTGGGCATTTACGATTACGTGCGCGCGGCGCCCGAAGCTCGCGCCGCGCTGCCCTTTTATTCCAAACCTCACTTCTGGATTCCCATCGGCATTCTTCTGGTCTTGATTTTCTTCAAGGATTCCGTCGGCGGCGCGGTGCCTTTGCTCAAGAAACCTCTGGACGCCGTCGAGATTCTCATCGTCAATAAAGCCGCGCTGGTGCTGCTGGCGTTTCCCGTGATGGTTCACGAGGTGGCGAGGCTCACCGGCATTCGCGATATCTCGGCGCTGATTGTGCCGCCGGTGTATGCGGCCGCGCCTGGGATGATCGAGACCGCGGGCCATCTGGGCGCGGTGGCGGCGATGCTGACCGCCGGGACCATCATCACGCTGGTGGTCTGGGTAGTGGGCCATGCGGCCAACGTCCTGGCGCTACTGAGCCCGGTGCCCTATTTCGACCTCGCCGTGAAGCTATTTCGCGCGGTGGTGCTCCTGACGGTGGCCGGATGCGCCATCCTGAGTCCGACGCTGGGCCTGATTGCATCGCTGACGGTGATCTGCGTCTGCGCTCTGCTGTTCTGGTTCGCGCTGCGGCTGTTGATCCTCGGTTGGGTGTTCGCCTGGGATGTTCTGGCCCTGGCGCTGGGGGGCAAAGAATCACCCAGCAATACGGTGCGAGCCTTCACGGTGGGAAAGATGCAGGGCATCCCTCGACAGACGCTGGGCCGGTTGTCGCGCGACGCCAACGGCATCCTGGAGTTTCGCTATCGGCGGATGACGTTCGGCCCGTTGAAGCGCGTTCGCCTGGAGGACGCCTCAGCATATGAGGTCGGCCGCGGAATTTTGTACCCCTGCATCGTGCTGCCCAAAGGCGATAAGCCCGACCTGCAATTCCGCTTGCTGCCGCGCTATCGGAATTCGGAAGAAGCAGTGCGCGCGGCGCTGGGAATGGCAGCGGTGCGCGAGGTGGGCTTCGGCAAGCTGTTCTCCAAAAAGGCCGCTGCCGGCGCGTGAACACGAGCTTAATGATACTTCGCGTCCAGTTTTGCCCGAACTTGGCGCATCTTCTCTTTCTCATCAGCCGAAGGCGGTAGGACGGACATCGCCTTCATCAAATTCTTCTTCGCTTCACGGTAAGCTTTGTCGCGATCCTCAATCTTCTGCCGCAGAAAAGTTCGCCACACCAATTCCTTAGTCGCCGGATCGATCAGATCGATCACCAAGGTCCCATCGACGTAATTGTTGACCACGTATTCCTCGTAAGAGTAATCCCATATCCCTGTCCAGTAGGGTGGATATCCGCCCCAAGCCATCGGGTTCATATAGTCGATCACGGTCACGTCCTGTTTCTGCCGTCGGGCCACCCAATAGCGCACGGCCAGACTGTAGTTCGCGTCCTTCGGAACTTCCTTGAGACCGCGCGCTTCCAGCGCCCCGCTGATGAAATTCTTAAAACGCTCTCGCATTTCAGGTTCGTCCAGCCAACCGGATCTTCCAATATCTTTGCCCCCGATGAAGCTGAACGTATGAAAGCGCGAAAAATCGACGTCCGGGTCGAAATCGTTCTTCGCCTCGCCGGCAAAACCAGGCGCCGCCGTCACTACGACGGCAGCAATCCAAAGCGATAAGGAGTTCATGGGCGCATGGATGTCATCCAACCGGGAGAAGATTCCAAATCTCTCGCTTTGTAAAATCTTTTTGCGAACTTCGGGCCACCTGTAACGTTTACCTTTACGGACGGTACAGTCTCCCGTGGGCCACATTCTCAACGACCTTCGCTACGCTCTGCGGACATTCCGCAAGTCCCCTGTTTTCGTCACCGTAGCCGTTTTCTCCCTTGCTCTCGGCATCGGCGCGAACACGGCGATCTTCACGCTCATCGATCAGGTGCTGTTGCGCCTCCTTCCGGTGAAAGATCCGCGGCAGCTGGTTCTTCTCTGGGGACGCGGGCAGCATTACGGCAGCAACAACGGCGCCAACAAGATCTCCTATCCGATGTACGAGGACTTTCGCGATAAGAATCAGGTCTTCAGCGGAATGTTCTGCCGCGACGATATGACCTTCAGCCTCAACTTCGACGGCAAGACCGAACTCATCTCGGGCGAACTGGTCTCCGGCACGTATTTCCCGGTGCTGGGCGTCCACGCGGCAATCGGCCGCGTATTCGACCCCTCCGATGACCGGAGCGACGGAGGCGCGCCCTACGCCGTGTTGAGCTACCGGTACTGGATCAGCCGCTTCGCGGGCGACCCCCGCGTCATCGGCAGGAAACTGGTGCTGAACGGCTATCCATTCACCGTGGTGGGCGTGAGCCAGGCCGGATTCGACGGAACAGACCCCACGCAATCGCCGCAAATCCGCGTGCCGGTGATGATGAAACTGCAGGTTGATCAGATTGGCTTTTACGATCTGAGGAATCGGCGCAACCGCTGGGTGAATGCGTACGGGCGCATGAAGCCAGGCATCACGGTGGAGCAGGCCAAGGCCGGATTACAGCCGCTGATGCACCAAATGCTGGAAATGGAGGTTCAGGAGAAGGATTTCGCCCACGCCGCCGAGGAGACCAAGCAGGCGTTTCTCCGCATGTGGATCGATCTATTGCCCGCCGCCAATGGACGATCGGGGCTGCGAAAGCAGGTCTCCAGCCCCTTGCTGGTATTGATGGCGATTGTGGCGCTGGTGCTGCTGATCGCCTGCGCCAATGTAGCGAATCTGCTGATCGCGCGCGCCACCGCGCGTCAAAAGGAGATCGCGGTGCGGCTGGCCATGGGAGCGAGCCGAGGCCAGATCGTTTCGCAACTCATGGTCGAGAGCCTGCTGCTGTCTCTGACGGGCGGCGCGGCCGGATTGCTGCTGGCCGTCTGGATCGACCGCACGCTGCTGAGCTTCATGCCCCCGGGCCCCACCAACACTCTGACGATTTCCGCCACGCCGGACTGGCGGATCATGCTGTTCGCGCTCGGCACTTCGCTGCTGACCGGCATTATTTTCGGCCTGGTTCCGGCAGTGCAAGCCACGCGCCCGGACCTGGCGCCGACCTTGAAGGACCAGGTGGGCGCGGTCACCAGCACGGCTTCCATCGGCTTGAGAAAAGCGCTGGTGGTCGCGCAGGTGATGCTCTCCTTGCTGCTGCTGGTCGGCGCAGGGCTGTTCATTCGCAGCTTGCAAAACCTGAAGAATCTCGACCCAGGATTCACCACGAAGAACCTTCTGACGTTCGCCATCGACCCTCCGCTGAACGGATATAAACCCGAGCGCAGCCGCGAGATTTTTCGCCAGTTGTACGAGAACCTGAACGGGCTGGCCGGCGTCGAATCCGCCGCGTTCGCCATTATGCCGGTGATGGAGGGTAACGAGTGGGACAGCTCCGTTTCCATCGACACGTACAAGGCGAAACCCAACGAAGACCTTGATCCGCACATGAATTTTGTTTCGCCCGGCTATTTCAAAACCATGGGCGTGCCGATTCTGCAGGGACGCGATTTCCGGCCCTCCGACGCGGGCAAGGACGCGCCCAAGGTATGCATTATCAATGAAAAATTCGCGCGCAAGTATTTTCCGGAAGGCCGCGCCCTGGGCCACCGCATGGGCATGGGCGGCGATCCGGGCACCAAAACCGACATCGAAGTGGTGGGCATTTTCCGCGACATGAAATACGAGGGCATGAAGGATGATGTGCCCATTGAGATGGTCCGGCCATATGAGCAAATGGAGTTCACCCTCGGCATGTCCGTGTACCTCCGCACCGCTCGCGATCCGGAGCAGACGTTCGCCGCCGCGCGCCGCACCGTCCAGCAGGTGGACGCGACGCTGCCAGTGGTTGACATGAAGACGCTCGAAAAGCAGGTGGACAATTCGCTGGTGACGGAGCGCCTGGTTGCCAGCCTCTCGAGCGCGTTCGGCATGCTCGCCACGCTGCTGGCCTCCATTGGATTGTACGGCGTGATGGCGTACACCGTGGCGCGCAGGACGCGCGAAATCGGCATCCGCATGGCACTGGGCGCGGCCACCGGCAACGTGGTTTGGCTGGTGATGAAGGAAGTGCTGGTGCTGGTGGGCATCGGCATCGGGCTGGGCCTCGCCGCGTCCTGGGGACTGACGCGATTCGTGAAGGCGCAGCTTTACGGCATCGCGCCAAACGATCTGATGACCATCGTCCTGGCGACCATCGGGATCGCCTTCGTCGCGATCGCGGCAGGATACGTGCCGGCGATGCGGGCCACGCGCGTCGACCCGATCCAGGCGCTGCGTTTCGAATAAGCGCCGCTCGCCGGTAATCGGCGTGAACTCGCCGATTCGTTGCACGGCCGGCTCCGGTTCGCTGCTACGATTCAGGCATGAAGTTCATTCTGGCAGTACTCGCGGGAGCTACCCTTTTTGGACAGACGTTTGAGGTCGCATCCATCCGGCCGTCGGCCCCTCCCGGAGCCGAGCACGTCGAAGTAGGCGTACATTTAGACGGTTCGCAACTGCGATGCTCGCAATTGGGGCTGAAGGACTACCTCACCGTTGCCTTTCGGGTGAAGATTTATCAAATCTCCGGCCCGGACTGGATCGGATCGGAGCGGTACGATATTTCCGCGAAAATACCCGCCGGAGCCAAGGAGGATCAGGTGCCGGAGATGCTGCAGGCCCTGCTGGTGGAACGGTTTCAGCTGAAAACCCACAAGGAGAAGAAGGACTTTCCGGTGTACGCGCTGATCGTGGCCAAAAGCGGCTTGAAAGCGAAGCCGACGCCACAGGACGCGCAGCCCCAAACCGACGAGGCTCCCAGGCCCGCGGTGAACGTCACCGGCGGAGGCGGACCCAGGGGTGTGAATATCAACATGGGGAACGGATCCTCGTTTTCGCTGGCCGACAACAAGTTCGTCGCCCGTAAATTGACCATGGCGCAGCTCGCCGAAACGCTGGCGCGATTCGAGGATCGCCCGGTGGTGGACATTACCGGTGTCGAGGGCGCATACGACCTGGAACTGGAGTTCACGGCGGAAGATTATCGGGCCATGCTGATCCGCTCCGCGGTCGCTGCTGGGGTCACGCTGCCGCCCGAGGCCTTGAAGCTGATGGAATCGTCGGGCGATTCACTGCTCACGGCTTTAGAAAAAGCCGGTCTAAGGCTGGAGCCGCGGAAGGCTCCGCTGGACGTGGTGGTGATCGACCACATGTCGAAGACGCCGACGGAGAATTGAAGCGCAAGAATGTGGCGCGCCGCTGGCGTGCGGCATCGACCGCCGGGTCGATGGGGTAGGGCAGGCGGAACCGCCTGCCCTACCATTTCTTAACGATTGAAGGCGGCTTGAACGTCCCTGCGCGGATACACTCCCGCGGTTGTTATCATGAATTTCCTTGAGCCGGTGGGGGACCGGTTCTTGAGTTGAGACGGGGACGAAGTTGACAGGACGGAAAAGCTCTATCAGCTGGGCGGCGGCAGCCTGCCTGGCGATTGCAATGTCTTCCATCGATGGCCAATCGTGCACTCCCGGCGAGCTGCGCGTCATCGTCATCGACTCCCAGGAGAGCGAGATCTTCGACGCACTCGTGTCTGTCGGCTCCGGATCTGCGTCCCTGGGGAAAAAATCGACCACAACGCGCGGCTCCGCCAGCTTCGAAAAGGTGCCCTGCGGCATTTGGGAGGTCACTGTCTCGAAGGAAGGGTTTCAGACCGGGGCGAAGATCGCCCAGGTAAAAAGCGGGGCGAATGTCAGCGTCACCGTGGCGCTGGATCTTTCGGTTCAAACCACCAGCGTGGACGTGGTGGAACCTCCTCCGCCCGTGGAACAGAGCGCGTCGCAGGACACCGTGCTGGTCCCCGCCGAGGTCAAGCAACTGCCGACGAACCCCGCCACCGTGGACGATACGCTGCCCCTGGTGCCGGGAGTCGTCCGGACTCCCGATGGCGAGTTAAAAATCAACAGCACCGGGCAGGAGCGGAGCGCGATGGTGGTGAATCAGACGGACATCACCGATCCGGCCACCGGGAAGTTCGGCGAGACCATCCCCATCGACAGCATCGAAACCGTCAACGTTCTGATGACGCCTTTTCTCGCCCAATATGGACGGTTCACGCAAAGCGTCGTCGCGGTGGAGACGCGACGCGGCGGCGAGAAGTGGCACGCGGAACTGAACGATCCGTTCCCCGACTTTCGCGTCCGAAGCTTTCATTTGATGGGCATCCGGAACGAGACTCCGCGCGCCGTGTTCGGCGGACCGCTGATCGCCAACCGCCTGTATTTCATCTCCTCCCTGCAATACATTCTCGACAAGGTTCCCAACCGCACGCTGGGATATCCGCATAACGAGTCCAAGCAGGAATCGGTCAACTCCTTTACCCAGCTCGATTTCATCATTTCTGACCGCCAGCTTCTCACGGCGACGATGCATATCAGCCCGCAGCACACGAATTTCGTCAATCCGGATTACTTTAATCCGCAACCGGTGACGCCCAGCTACGCGCAGCACAATTACGTCGGCACGCTCGCGCACCATCTGGGAATCCTGAACGGCACGCTCGACAGCAGCGTTTCCGTGCAGCAATTCGATGTGGTCATCGGAGCGCAGGGCGACGCCGGCATGATCCTCGCGCCGCAGGGAAACCAAGGGAACTTTTTCGGAACGCAGAATCGCAACGCCAGTCGCACCGAATGGCTGGAGGCATGGTCGCTTGCGCCCTTGAAGGGTCTCGGAACGCATCTGGTCAAGATTGGATCGTCACTGACGGGTTCCAGTGATGCTGGCCGCTTCACCTATCGCTCCGTGAGCATTCACGACGCTTCCGGCATCCTCACCCAGCGAATCGACTTCACCAACCAGAATCCGTTCAATCGCTCGGATCTCGAAGTGACCGCCTTCGTGCAGGACCACTGGCTGCTCACGCCGTCGTTTTCGATCGATTACGGGGCGCGCATCGAGCATCAGAGGCTCGCTTCCAGCCTTCGCGTCGGTCCCCGGGTAGGCTTCGCCTGGAGCCTTTTCTCCGATCATCGCACCGTATTTCGCGCGGGATCGGGCCTGTTCTACGATCATCTGCCGCTGGATATTTACACGTTCGGGCGTTACCCTCTGCGGACCATCACGAACTTCAACCCGGACGGAACGATCAATGGGAGCCCAATTGAATACATCAACGTCATCGGAAGCGTCACCGGTCCGCGATCGTTTTTTGTCCATGGCCAGCAGGTCGCCGGCGCCTTCTCCCCGCGCGGCGTGACTGTAAACCTTCAGCTGGAGCACAAATTTCCCAAGCTGGCACGCGTCCGGGCTGTTTATACGGACAGCAGTTCCCTGGGCCTGGTGGTTTTCGAACAGGAAACATCTGCGGATACGAATGAAGTGGTGCTGAACGGCAACGGCAAGTCGCGCTACCGGCAACTCGTGGTCGATTCAAAGCTGACCTGGAAAAGCGATCAGCAGCTTGATGTTGCCTACACGCGCAGCGACGCCCAGGGGAACCTCAATACGTTTGACCTGTTCCTTGGCAATTATCCGATTCCGATAATCCGCCCCAATGTTTACACCACCCTTCCAGCCGACCTGCCCAACCGTTTTCTCGTCTGGGGACATTTGAACCCGCATGTTTGGAATCTCAGCCTGCAGCCGATCGTGGAATACCGGAACGGGTTTCCTTACGCGAAGTTCGACGCGATGCAGAATTACGTGGGCACGCCCAATAACAGCCGGTACCCGAACTTCTTCTCAGCGGACGTGCGAATTTCCAGGGACTTCAAGGTAAGCCCGAAGTATAAAGTACGCCTGTCGCTTTCGATCTTCAACATGACGAACCATTTCAACGCCTTGGCGATTCACAACAACATCGCCGACCCGAGCTACGGCGTCTTCTTCGGCAATTACGACCGGCGCTACCGCGGCGACTTTGACATTTTGTTCTGAAGTCCGTTTTCAAACCCCATCTGGCTGAGGATCACCACCCGCATCGGCGTTGCATCGAACTTAAAGCGGACTGTCTTCAGCTTCGCGGGGTCGATGTTCGGGAAATCGGCCACGGGGATCTCGAAGGTCTGAAAAACCGGCTCCGAGGATTTCTTGTAAGCGAAATCGTCCATGAACTGCAGCTTCAGCAACCGCGCTTTAAAGGGCGGCATTAAAGCGCCGAAGCGGCTCAGCGGCAGTTCGGCCGTGGCGCCGTCGCGGCTTTCCAGTTCGATGCCGAAATCGGTGACCTCGGGCTTCTCATTCTTGTCTTTGTCCTTCTTGTCCTTATCCTTGTCTTCGTCGTCGTGCTTGCCGGGCAGCGGAGCCTTCTCATCGGTTACGGCGAGCGAGAGGATCAGCACCGGGCGAGGATGAAAGCCGTCGGGCAGCGTGATAGAGAAATCGGGCACCGGTGCATTCGCCGCGCGGTTCCAGCCGAGAAACACGCCGTTATAGGCGCGATCTCCGTTCCGATACGGAATCCGTGCCTCCTTCCAGATGGATAGATTCGACGCGCTGATGCGGCCACCCGCCAACGTCGTGGTGGTGAGGTCGGGATCCTCGCTGAAGTTCGCCACCGTCTGATACGACGCGTCCTGATAGCGCGACATGTAAAACGTCTTCGGCAGCCACGGGCGGGCCGTTCGGTAGTCGCGGAACGCGACCGTGTATTCGCGGCGGCCATGCAGCGTTGCTTCCAGGTATGCGGAGATGTAGACCTTGGCGATCTGCCGCTGCGCCTCCGGATCGAGCAACGGCTTGGTATTCAGGAACCAGCCAAACGGCATGCCGGAGTCGTAGCGGCCCCAGCGCGTGTTGAACTGGCCATGGTTCGCGCCGTAGACATACAACTCAGCTTTGAAGAAATCGCCGTCGCCCGAGTAGCGGACGTGGTCCCACTGGCGGCTGCCATGGAAAGAAGACACGTCGGAGTCGTTCGCGCCTTGCATGGTGAAGTAGCTGACGTCCTTGATGATGCGAAACTCGCCCGCGGGCTTGTACTGGCCGTCCACGGGAGCGATCGCCACCAGGGCTTTGATCGGATAGTGATAGTCAAACGTGATATTCGCGTCGTCGGGATCATAAGCGAGCGTATTGAACAGAGCCGCCGTCGCCACCGCTTCCCCGCCCCGCGAATGCCCCATCAGCGCGACGTTGTTCACATCCACCTTGTGATAAAACACGTTGCCCGGAGCATCGTTCCATTCGCGAAAGAGCTTCAGATGTTCCAGCAGCATCCAGCCTCGGATGGCCTGCTCTTTCTCCGGCCCGACGATCCAGCCGTTCAGGAAATTCTCGTCGACGGAGGCGAGGATAAAACCCCTGCTGGCCAGCAACTGGCCAACGTATTCGTAGCCCGGATCGGAAAACTCGGCCATGTTGTGATTGCCGTGGACAATGAGCACCAGCGGAAACGGTCCATCGCCCTTCGGATACCAGACGCGGCCGTTCAGCGGCAGTTTGTCGAAGCCGAAGCCCCAGTAGCGGCGGCGCAGCTTTTCCTTCCAGCCCTTGAACTCCTTGACGAACAGAGACGCGTCCACCGTTTTCGTCTTGATCGGCACCGACTTGCCGTACTCCGGGCGACGCAGATCGGAACCGCTTCCGTAGAAGGTCGTCAGAACGGAATGTGGGCCAGGGTCGGATGGATTCGGAAGGGTGAGCACCGGTGGATCGGGCGAGGAGATTCTTTCGACGTGCAGAATATCTTTTTCCGTCCCTGAGCCCGACAGAAACGTCAGCAGCACGATATTCGAGGCAATCGCGCACACGAACAGGACAACGGTGATGATCTTCTTGCTGATGTGCGCCTCGCGAAAATGGCCGGCAAGAAACGTGGCGATGGTCGCGCCGAGCACGCATTCGGTCAGCAGAAGGAGTCCGCCGAATAGCGAGCCCAATTCGGGGCTGAACGCAAGCATCGTCAGCACCAGCGCGCCCACGACCATACCCGTTGCGAATCGAGGCAGGTGGCGCAGAACGGTCATCAAGAGTGCGAAGAGCAGCGCCACCAGGGGCACCCCAAGCGCGGCGATGACCAAGGCAAACGTCACATCGAACGCACGCCCATAACCCAGCTTCAGGTAACTTCCGGAGGAGATGGCGATGCCCAGGGCGACCACGATCGCTCCCCAGATCGTGCCCTTGCGCGTCTCCGGTCCGGGACGGATGTTGGCCCATGCGCGGGCCGACCAATCGCAGACGGATCGCCAGCGCTGCCGGATGCTCATCGCTTGAGTGTACTGCTCCGATGCCTGGCTCCGTGGGGCGGGCTATCAGCCGTCGGCCTGCTCTTAGCACGCTTGGTCACGCGCCCGCACAAGCCCCTTCAAAAAGCGGCTGCCGCTTGATAGGCCGCTCCGCAATACGCGCATTTCATCTTTTGCTCTGCAGAGCTTGAAACACGGCGTGGTAAGACAGCCTCTGCATATGCTCGCAGGCTCGCGCGACGAAGCCGGTCATATTGGCCACGGCGAAGCTCGCGCCATTTAGGTTGCGCTCGGGCGGCACGCCTTCGATGGGGCGCGGGTAGGGAGACGCGACGAATGTTTCGTCGTCCAGCCTGTATTCCTCGCGCGGAAGCGTCGCGTCGGCCGCAACGCGAATGACGCCGGGAAGATCGCCCGGGAACATGCCCGCGGCCGAAACGAAAATCGCGCGCTTAAGAAAGGGCGCAAATCTCCCGGCGTGCGCGGCGTTCGCTGTGCCGAGGCTCAGATTGATCACATCCATTCCCTCGGTGATGGCCCAGGCGATCGCCTCAATCAGCGCGTCAATATTCGAGTGCAGTTCACGCCCGAACACGCGCGCCGCGAAATACTCCGCGCCGGGAGCCTTTTCCTGAATCGCGGCCATCACCGCGGTGCCGTGGCCCAGGCGATCCAGAAAATCGTTCTCCGGATAGCCTCCATCGACGCGAGCGATGTGCGGATGCGACGGATTGACGCCGCTGTCGATCACCGCGACGCGGATGCGGCTTCGCTCCATGCCTTCCCTTCGCGCAGATGGATGACTTGATCCGCGATTTCGGCCAGGGCTGGCCGGTGCGTGATGACGACAACGGTATGCCCGCGGAAGTGCTCGCGCAAATTGCGAGCGATGATCGTCTCCGTTTCCGGATCGAGCGCCGAGGTCGGCTCGTCCAACACCAACACGCTGGGGCGCCGCAGCAGCGCGCGGGCGATGGCGATCCGCTGTCGCTCACCGGCCGAAAGCGCCAATCCGCGCTCACCGGTGTTCGTTTCATAGCCCTCAGGCAGGCGGAGGATCAATTCATCGAGACCTGCAGCCGATCCAGCCCGCTCGATCTCGGCCCGCGGGGCTTCCGGACGTGCATAGGCGATGTTCTCGGCAACGGTTGCATGGAACAGATATGGTGCCTGATCCACCAGCGCTACGTGATCGCGCAGGCTGCCAAGCGAAAGGTCGCGCAGATCGTGGCCGTCGAGCAGCACCGCGCCTTCATCGGGATCGAGCAGGCGGACCAGGAGATCGGCCACGGTGGATTTGCCCACGCCGCTGGGCCCCAGAATCGCGCAGAAGGTTCCGGCGGGAATCGTGAAGCTCGCGGCGCTTAACACATCGGCTCGATCGTGCCGCAGCGTGACGTCTTCAAACACAATCTCACCGCGAACCTCGGCGACGGCATGGGCGCCGGCGCGCTCCACGACTTCCGGTTTGGCGTCGAGAATCTCAAAAATACGGTCCAGCGACACGCGCGCCGAGGTGAGATTCGCGGCCATCCCCATCATCGTTTGCACCGGGCTCAGCAGGCGCGTGTGGTAGGCCATGAACGCGACCAGCGAGCCGATGGTCATGGAGCCGTGAATGATCATCGAGCCGCCCAGCAGAAACACTCCGGCGGTGGCGGCGGTGAGAATGGAGCCCGGCAGCGCTCCCGACATAAAGGACGTCATCTGCAGGCGCAGCAGAGTATCGACGAAGGCGTTATTGCGGGCGCGAAATTTCTCCGCCTCGCGATCGCCCGCGTTCGCCGTCACCACTGTGCGCATGCCGAGCAGCGTGTCCACGAACAGGCTGCCCAGATCCGCGCCGCGCTCGCGCAATTCCTTGGTGAAGGCCATCAGTTTGCGTTGATAGTAACGGAACGTGAAGACGCTCACCGGCACAAACACCGCGCTGAACAAGAACAGCCGCCAGTTGAGCCAGATCATCATCGCTACACTGCCCACCAGGAACACCACGTTGCTGAGCACCGAAAGCAGCGTGTCGGCCGAAACGCGCTGGACTTCGCCGATATCGGTGTTCAGGCGCGATACCAAATCACCCAAGCGCCATTTCGCATAAAACCTCGGCGAGAGCGTCTGCAAATGGCGATACAGCGCGAGACGCATGTCGAACAGCATGGCCGCCGACACGCGGACATACTGATAGCTGGACAGAATATTCAGCAGAAACCCGAGCACCGTGACGCCAAACATCAGCCCGGCAACCCAGGCCAGCGCTTTTATGTCCTTCCGGAGGAGTGCGTCGTCGATTAACAGTTTCGAAATATACGGCTGCGTCAGGCCGAGCGCGGTGGCGGCTACGCCGATCGCAAGGATCAGACCCAGCCGCGACGCGTACGGCATCAGGAACGGCTTGACGCGGCGATATTGGGCCCAGCCAGTCGGCATCCTGACCATTATGCGACAGCCCGTCTCATAACCGGACAGTTCCGCGGCGCGGCAGCGTGAAAAATCACCGTTCTAAAGGGCATTATGATTGCTACATCAAGGGGTGGAGATCCCGATGAACCACCTGGTTGACGACATCCGGCTTGCCCTCCGCGGCTTTCAAAAGACTCTCGGAGTCACTGCCGTGATTGTCCTGGCGCTGGCGCTGGGCATAGGGGTCAACGCGTCTTGTTTCATCTGGGTCAGCGCGCTGATTCTGCACCCGTTTCCCTACCCGGGGCTCGAGCGCATCGTGACCGTCTGGGATTCTCCAGCCAACCAACCTGACGATCGCGGCGCCGTTTCTCCCGCGAATTATCTCGATCTGAAGAAGCGCAGTTCGTCGTTCGAAGCCTTGGCGGCGTTTCGCCCCTGGAACGCGAATCTTTCGGGTATCGGCGAGCCGGTGCACATCGAGGCTTGCCTGGTGACGCCTGAATATTTCGCTGCACTCGGGGTTGCGCCTACTCTGGGGCGCGTCTTGAACGAAGACGACGCTCAGGCGGGGCGGAGGGGCGCGCTCGTCGTCAGCCACGATTTCTGGACTACGCACCTGGCGTCGAATCCGGCGGCGCTGGGGACACAGGTGTCGCTAAATGGCGCAACGTTCACCATCGCCGGCGTGATGCCGGAGGAGTTCGATTTTCCGCTCGGCACGCAGATTTGGGCTCCGCTGGCGTTTACGGCGGCCGAACGGCAGGACTGGGGCTCGCGCACCGTTTCGATGATCGGACGCTTAAAGCGCGGCGTGCCGGTGGCGCAGGCTCGCGCGGAATTCGCCACGCTGGGCCGCCGCATGGCCGTCGAGCATCCTGAAACCAATGAAGGCCGCGCCCTGCAAACCGTGCCGCTCAGTGAACTGGTGCAGATTTACACCGCCCGATTTCTGATGACCCTGCTCGCCACTGCCGGATTCGTCCTGCTGCTGGCGTGCGCCAACGTCGCCAATCTTCTTCTGGTGCGGGTATCCGGACGCCAGCGCGAACTCGCCATCCGTACCGCCATGGGCGCCAGCCGGGCGCGCATCGCGATGCAGCTTCTGGTGGAAAGCGGCTTCATCGCGCTCATTGCCGGAGCGCTCGGGTTGGACCTGGCGGCCTGGAGCCTGTCGATTTCCAAGCGAACAATTCCGGCCGAGATTTACCGTTGGGTCGGCGGGATGAAACACGCTCACATTGACACGACCACCGTGCTGATGACTTTGGCGGTATCGCTGGCGGCCGGATTCCTGTGCGCGCTTCCCTCGCTGAGCCTGGTGTTGCGCGAGGCAGCCTCCAAACGGCTGAGCGATTCGCTCAAGGAGAGTGGCCGGTCGAGCGGAGCCGCGCGGTCGCGAAGCCTGCTGCGAACGGCGCTGGCTGTCTCCGAGGTCGCTCTGGCGCTGATTCTGTTGGCGGGCGCGGGAGCAATGGTCAGCAGCTTCAAGCGATTCCTAAAGGTCAACCCGGGGTTCGAAACCGCGCACCTGCTGATGATGGAGATCTCCCTGCCGCAGCCGAAATACGCCGGATCGACAGCCGCGACGGAGTTCTACCAGCGGTTTCTCGAGGATCTTCCGGAGATTCCCGGCGCGCGCGCCGCAGCCATTCGGGCGGTCATGCCCGCCGATGCGGTGTACATCGAGGGGCGTCCGGCGCCTCGGCCGGGCGAACTGGTTCCCCAGACGCAGGCGGTGAGTCCGGGGTTCTTTGAAACGCTGCGCCTGCCGATGATCGAGGGCCGGGTCATTTCCTGGTCCGACGATCGCGATCATCCGGGCGTGGCCATCTTGAGCAGGAGCGTCGCCCGGCAGTATTGGCCCGGCGAAAGCCCCATCGGGCGGCACATCCGCTTCTCAAAGGACGATCCGCGCTGGCTGACCGTGGTCGGCGTCTGCGGCGATACGACGGATTGGTTCGGCAACCAGACGGAGGCCCGCGCCTACGTCGCTTTTTTCCAGTCTCCGCGCGTGCGCCCCGATGCGAGGGTTTATGTGAGCACTTTCGGCGATCCGTCCAGCGTGGTCCGCCCCGTGCAGGGGTTGGTCTGGAAAATCGATCCGGTGCTGGCGCTCTTCGACGTGAAAACCATGGAGCAGGACATAACCGTGCAGACCTCCGGAGTGCGCAGCTCGAGCAGCAGCATGACCCAATACGCGCTGATCGGCCTGATCCTCGCGATGACTGGGATTTACGGGGTGATCTCTTACTCGGTGGCCCGAAGGACGCATGAGATCGGTGTGCGGATGGCGCTCGGCGCGGATCGGGCAACGGTGCTTCGCATGACGTTGAGCGATGCGCTGCGGATCGGGGGCGTTGGTCTGGCGATCGGCATTCCGTTGGCTCTGGCGATGCTTCGCGCTATGTCGAGCGTACTGTTCGGAGTCATTCAACTGGATGGGTGGACCTTTGCCGCGCTCACGCTGACGCTGGCGTTCTGCGCCATCGCAGCCGGGTTCGTCCCGGCTTGGCGCGCATCGCGGCTCGATCCGGTGGCCGCGCTCAGGGACGAGTAGAGTATGACGGACATGCACCGACGCCGCGATTATCTGGCCGCAGCGGTCATAGGGATCGCGCTGGAATCCTTCTGGATGCTCATGAAGGCGGTGGAGGGCCCGCGCGATACCGTGAGCGCATGGGACCTGAGCCAAGTTCCGGGTTTCATCCTGGCGGGGATGATTTTCAGTCCTCTGCGAATGGACCCTCCCCGGGCGTTTCTGTGGCCGACTGTGTTTCTGGCACAGTGCGCGGTGGTGGCCGCGGCGTTTCTGTTTTTCCTGTCGATCATCCGCGTTGTCCGGGATCTTTTCCGGGGGCGGGATTGAAGGCCACATTTTCAAAGAACAAAGAATTTATCGGGCCGGCCCTTTAGCATGGAGTTTTACTTCGATCCCGCTCGAAGTCCGTTTCTTCAGCCCGCAACGGCGAGGGGCCCAGTATCGTCCGACGTCACGTCCAACGTGCGCAGACCCTCAGGGGCGTTCCCTAGGCTCCCCCTCCGGTCGATTCAGCTCTCCGTTGGAAGAGCGCATGAACTCCTGCCCATAACATAGGCGAGAATCGTGCGATCGCGGGCGGGTGAAGGGCCGAAGTGGTTGAATCGAATCGAAATTGGGTTTTTTCTGGCGGCGTGGTTACGCCCGCGCCCTCCCCGGCGTCTTTGCAAGGTACACTCTACTCTAATGAAGACCCGACTCTCCCTCCGCTTTGCTCTGACGGCGGCTTTTGCGGCAGCGCTTGCGTCCGCGCAGAACGCGCCGAAGATCACGACGCCCAAGGACTTCCTTGGCTTCAACATCGGCGACGACTACATGGTGGCGAATTACACCCAACTCGATAAGTACTGGCACAAAATCGCCTCCGAATGCGACCGCTGCAAGCTGGTCGATATCGGGCCGACGGAAGAAGGCCGGCGTCAGTACATGATGATCATCACGTCGCCGGAGAACCTCAAGAAGCTGGACCGCTACAAGGAGATTTCGCAGAAGCTCGCGCATGCCGAGGGCCTGACAGACGAGCAGGCGCACGCGCTGGCGCGCGAAGGCAAGGCCGTGGTCTGGATCGATGGCGGACTGCACGCCACCGAAACGGTCGGCTCGCAGCAGGAGATGGAGATGGTCTACCAGATGGCCAGCCGCACCGATCCGGAGACGATGCGCCTGCTGAACGACGTGATCGGGCTCTACACGCTGGCCAATCCCGACGGACAGGAACTGGTGGCCAACTGGTATATGCGCGAGAAGGATCCAACGAAGCGCAGCATGGCGGGCCTGCCGAGGCTGTACGCCAAATACGTCGGCCACGACGACAATCGCGACTTTTACATGTCCAACATGAAGGAAACCACCAACATGAACCGCCAGTTGTTCATCGAGTGGTTCCCGCAGATCATGTACAACCATCACCAGACGGGTCCGGCGGGCGCGGTGATCTTCATGCCTCCGTTCCGCGATCCGTTCAACTATAACTTCGACCCGCTGATCCCGCTGGGCATCGAGATGGTGGGCACGGCGATGCACAGCCGCCTGGTTGCGGAAGGCAAAGGCGGATCCGCCATGCGCACGGGCGCGAATTATTCAACCTGGTGGAACGGCGGCCTGCGCACCGTGACCTATTTCCACAATATGATCGGGATCCTGACCGAGATCATCGGCGATCCGACGCCGATGCGCATTCCTCTGGTGGCCGACAAGCAACTGCCCAAGGGCGATTGGCCGCTGCCTGTGGTGCCTCAGGAGTGGCACTATCGCCAGTCGATCGAATATGAAATGAGCAACAACCGCGCCATGCTGGATCTGGCGTCGCGGTATCGGGAAACGTGGCTGTACAACATCTATCAGATGGGCCGGAACTCGATTGAGCGCGGCAGCCGCGACAACTGGACCATCACGCCGAAGCGCATCGCGGCATTGGAAGCGGCGGCCGCTGCCGCGGCTCCGGCCGGTGGACGCGGGGGTCGTGGCGGACGCGGCGGCGCTCCCGAAGTGGCCGCAGGCGGCGATATCGGGCCTGGCGGCGGAGGCCGCGGACGAGGAGGCCTGCCCGCGGAACTGTACGAAAAAGTGCTGCACGATCCGAAGTATCGCGATCCGCGCGGTTACATCATCCCCGCCGATCAGGCGGATTTCGCCAACGCCACCGAGTTCATGAACGCTTTGCTGAAAAACGGCATCACGGTGATGAAAGCGACGGCGGCGTTCAGTGTGAACGGCAAGAATTATCCCGCCGGTTCTTTCGTCGTCAAGACCGCGCAGGCGTTCCGTCCGCATGTGATGGATATGTTCGAGCCGCAGGATCACCCCAACGATTTCGCCTATCCGGGCGGTCCGCCGAACCGGCCTTACGACATCACCGGATGGACGCTCGCGATTCAGATGGGCGTGGTGTTCGACCGCGTTTACGATGGATTTGACGGTCCGTTCGCCAAGGTCAGCGGTCTGCTGCCTCCTCCGCCGTCGCAGGTCAGCGGCACGGCCGCCAAGGCGGCAGGTTACCTGGTCAGCCATAAGATCAACAACTCGTTTGTGCTGATCAACCGGTTGCTGGCGGCCAATTGCGACGTGTACTGGCTGAAGAAAGACGTTCTGCTGAACGGCAATAGCCTGGGCACGGGCACAATCTGGGTTCCGGCGTCCACCAATGCTTTGCCGGTGTTGCAGAAAGCCGCAAAGGAGATCGGCGTTTCCTCTTACGCAGTCGCCGAGGCGCCGAAGGGCGAGGCGATGAAGCTCAAGCCCATCCGCATCGGCCTATACGATTCCTACGGCGGCAGCATGCCTTCAGGTTGGACGCGGTGGCTGTTCGAAAACTACGAATTCCCGTTCCAGGTGGTGTATCCGGCTATGCTCGACGCGGGTGATTTAAAGAGCAAGTTCGACGTGATCGTGTTCACCGACGGCGCGATCCGGCGCGGAAACGCGGGCGGACGCGGAGGCGGCGGTGGATTCGGCGGCAACATCAATCCAGAGAACGTGCCGGACGAATACAAAGAACGCATTGGCCGCATCTCGGATGAGAAGACGATGCCGGCGCTGAAGAAATTCGTCGAATCGGGCGGATCGATCGTGACGATCGGCAGTTCCACCAGTGTGGCCGAGGTGTTCGGTATTCCGGTGAAGAACTACCTCACGGAGAAGGGCGCGGACGGCAAGGATCATCCTCTGCCGGGCGAGAAATTCTACATCCCCGGCTCGCTGCTTCACACCAACATCGACAATACGAATCCGTTGGCGTACGGCATGGAGAAGCAAGTGGATGTGTTCTACGACAATAGCCCGGTGTTCCGCATTGAGCCGACGGCGGAGAAGAAAACCAACCCGGTGGGCTGGTTCGAGGGCTCGGATGTGCTCGCCAGCGGCTGGGCCTGGGGCCAGCAGTATCTGGACGGCGGCACCGCGATCGCGGAGGCGTCGGTGGGCGAAGGAAAAGTGGTGCTGCTGGGGCCGGAGGTGAATTTCCGGGATCAGCCGCATGGGACGTATAAGCTGCTGTTCAATGGGTTGTACTACGGCAGCGCGAAGCCGGCGACGTTGCCGTAAAATGCGGGCCCTGCTCGCACTCGGGGTTCTGCTGCCGCTGAAGGTTGCGGCAGCGGACTTCTGCGGCTTTGCACCTCAAGATTGTGACGAGTGCAGGCAAACCGGCGGCCGCTCCCGTGGTGATTTTCGACAAAAGACGGCGAAGTCGAGCAGGAGCTCACCATGAAGGGCGAGGCGTACATTTGCGACCTCAATTTCGGAGCGCATACGATTCCGCATCGGGCCAAAGGAGTGCAGCTACGTCACGATTCACAACATTTACACGGTCTTCAACGAAACGAAGGAAATCTCCGCGGTTTTAGGATGTCGAAATTCTGCCTCGCCGAGTTCAGAGTTGTTTCAACCGAGCGGACGAAGCTCGCAGAAGCCCGAGTGACAGAGGAGGGCCGTCCCCAAGTGATCGCAGCGGATCGCTACGGCCGTCTGCGGCTGACCGTGCGTGAGGGCGAGACAGGGAGATTCATGTTCTCGCTTCCGGGCTATGAGGATCAACTGGTGGAGATTCCGTGCAAGAACCAGCAGGATGTCCAACGCGTCGTGGTCATGCGGTCGAAGTAGAGCTCAGCGAAAAACTTCCCCCGCGCTTCTTCCGCCTACCATCGGGTTATCGGTACGCATCCCGCCGATTCTGGACCCGCGTCACTTCGATATGCGTGCCGCGGTCCCGGAACATCACCCGATAATCCTGCGCGCGCAGCCGGTATAGCGGCGGCACGATGCCCTGCAACTTTTTCACGTCGCCGTCTTCAGAGTCGAGGAATCGCGCAAGCGTATGGAGAATCTGGATGGCGGTCTCCTGAGGGATCGCCCGCAGATCGGTCTTCGCCCGATCCGCGAAGGTGACCCGTCTACCCATTTGACAGGGGCGTGCTTCCCATCCGAGCCCAATCGTCCATCGTCAGCCCAAAATCGGCGAGAACCTCTTCGAGCGGGATGGGCTTATTGTTCTTGAGCCACTCGTCGGACTCGGCGAGCGCCACACGATCCCCTTCGGTGAGCGGTTCGTCATCGATGGGAGCCTCGGCCAGTTTCCGCGACACGGGATCGACCAGCGACTCGAGCAGCGTCTCCAGTGCGGTCAACTGAGGCGTCGCCAGTTGGTCGATCAGGGCGTGAACATGACTCCTCGTATCGGTGCTCATGGTGCCAGTATAAACAACAAACCCGGCGGAACCCTACTGCTCCGCCGGGCATCTTTCCTCGTGTAGGAATGATCTAACGGCGGTAGCCGCGATAGTAGCGGTACCCGCCGCCGTGATACCGGGGCGCGTATCCGTAGCGGTAGCCGTATCGATAATAAGGACCGACATACACCGGCGCGGGCGCGACGTAAGGGGCGACGTACGGAGCCGCATAAACCCTGGGGCCGTAGTAATAACGCGGGCCGACGTACGGACGACCGTATCCGTACCCTCCATAAACCACCGCCGCCGGAGCCAGCGCCGCGAACGACGCCAAAACGAGAGCCAACGTCAGAATCCTTTTTGTCATCACCGCCTCCTTCCACTAACAGCGATGCGGCGGCGCCCAAATTCGTTCCGAAAGCTATTTTAATGCGCCAGCCAGTTATACTAACGGCTTGCGGCTGAAGATTTCCGTGGCAATGGTCCTCGCCTGCGCTTGCTCGGCGCAAACGGAAGATTCGTCTTTTCAACACGGTGCAGCGCTTTACCGAGCCGGAGACTGCCGCGCCGCCGTTCCGCTTCTGGACCGCGCGGCCTCCGCAACCCCACGCGCCGCGTTGCTGCTCAGCCGCTGCCTGTTCGAGTCCCAGCAGTTTGAAAAGGCGGTGGAACTTCTTTCGGCGTATCGAAGATCCTTTCCCGGGCCGGAGGCGACGACTCTCCTGGCTCAAGCCCAGGAACGCGCCGGCCACGCCGATGCCGCGCAGGCGACCCTTGGCGGTTTCCTAAAATCCTCGGCGGCGGAAGGCTCCGTGCGCACGGCCCTGGCCGACCTTTATCTGCGGCTCGGCAGGACTGCGGACGCCTCCACCGAATATCAGGCGGTCCTGCGCGACGATCCCACGAACCCGGGAGCGCGGATCGGGCTAGGCCTGCTGGCGCTGCGCGAGAAGAACTACCAGTCCGCCATCGAGCAACTGGAAAAAATCCGGCCGGAGGTTCCGGACGACGCGCGGGTGCTCTCGGGCATCGGCAGCGCATATGCCGCGCTGAACAACTGCGAGCGCGCCGCCGACCCGCTGCGAGAAGCGCTGGATCTTACGCCCGGGGATTATCCGCTGGCGAAGCAGCTCGCCTCTTGCGATGTAAAGCTGAAGCGATGGAGCGCGGCGCTCGGCGCGCTGCGCACCGGTTCCCTTGAGGAGTCGCGCGACGAAGAGGCTACACGCATGGTGTTGGACGCCTATTCCGCATCGGCCGACCTCGCCGGCGCCGAGGCCTACTGCCGCTGGGCGATCATCGCTACGCCGGCGAATCTTACGGCACACCTGAGCCTCGCCAATCTTCTCTACACCGCCAAGCGGGCTCGCGAGGCCTACGCCGAGTATGGCGAGGTGGTGAAGCTAAAGCCCGATACGCCGGAGGTCCACGAGCGCATGGGCGATATCGCCACGGATCAGAAAGACCCGTCCGGCGCGCGCGCCAATTATGAGCTCGCGGCGAGGTCCTCGGACACCGCACGCTTGAAACTGGCGCGGCTGTGCTTCGCTTCCGACGATTTGAAATGCATCACGCAGGCGGTTTCGGCGGTCACCACGCCGGCGCTTCTGGGGCAGGCGAAGACCTGGCGAGCCAGGGTGGAATATAAGTTGGAGAATTGGGACCAGGCCGGGGTGCTGGCCAACGAGGCGCTGGCAGGCGACCCGGAAAACACCACGTTGCTGCGCATCGCCGCCGACGTCGCGGTGCGGCAAAATAAGCCGGCCGCGGCGGCCGACCTGTATGAGCGCGCGCGCAAAATCGAGCCTACCGGCAGGGATCTGGTCTATCGCCTGGCCGCGCTCTATGCGAACTTCGACGAGCTAAGGGATCGCCTGCCCTCGGCGGTCACAATGCTGGCCGGGTTCCCCGACAAAGACGCCGAAGGATATTTGCTGCTGGCCAGTGTTTATCGCAAGACCGGCGATCTGGAAAACGCCAAGCTCAATTTCAAGGCCGGATTCGACAAGATTCAGCAGCCCATTTCCGCGCGCCTCGCCTGGGCGTACACGGCTTACGGCGCGCTGCTTTTCGGCGAAAAGCGGTTCGACGAGGCATATGCGTATGAGACGCAAGCCGTGCAACTCAACCCGAACGATGAGTCGTCGCAGTACGCCTTGGCGCTGATCTGCCTCGAGCTGGGCAAGACGGATGAGTTGAAGGCGGCGCGCGACAAGCTTGCGGGGATGAACTCTGGGCGCGTGGCCACACTGGACACTTACATCGAGGGCAAGAAGGGGAAACCGTGAGGCCCTTTTTCGCGATTCGGCCGCGCCAAGCATCGACACAAGTGTCGATGCTGCACGCACGAGTGCGTGCGCCACGTTCTCTTCTTATGCTGGCGTTCGTTCCGCTGGCGCTGGCGCAGAGCGTGATTGTCGGCACGCGCGCGGCGGATGGAAAAATCGTTTTCGAAACGGCCGAGGATTTTCAGATCAATCAGAGCCGGCGGATCCACCTGCTGCCGGAACAAAGGGAAGACGTGGATCCCAACGCGATCCGGCGTCTGACACGGATCGACCTTGCGCAGGCGGGCGTGATTCGCAATGATGGAACCAGCCGCGTTGTCAGCCTGAATGGCCCAAACGAGCCGCGCGATATCGTTCTCCCCGACAATTACTCCCTCCGCGGCTCCACGCCCGCCAAGGACGTCCCTGGGCGGCTGGTTCTCACGGTCGTTCACAACCGGAGAGCGCGCCAGACCGAGAACGTCGCGCCCGAAGCGTTCGTCGTCGCCCTGTTCGGCGTGTCGCCTGACGAAGCCGTGCGTGATTTTCTGGACAAGGACTGGGCATTCCTGAACGTCGACGAACAACTGGCGGCGATGAGGGGCTTCGCCGCGTCCTTTCCGGGCTCGCCCGCGCTGAAGGAGTTTCGCGATTCGCTCGAATCGCGCATCACGCGGGCGTTGAATGCGCTCGAAGAGGGAGGTTCCTACGGCGATTTCGTCCCCACGCGGCGCTTCAGCGAAGTGGCGCGTCAGATCTTTCCCGGCGATGCGTCCCTTGCCGCGCTCGACGCCCGCGTCGCGGGCCGCATCCAGTTCATCACGGAACGGCAGAGGCTGATCCGTTCGCTGGCTGCGCTGGGGGACTGGGACACACTGCTGGACAAGTATCAGGACTTCGAGCGTTACGAAGGCTCCTTTCCGGAGATGCAGGCAGCCGATGAAGAAGCACTGACAGAAAGCGCGCGTGCCCATTCATTGCGCGCCCGCGGCTTCGAGCAGCGCGCAGACTATACCAAGGCACTGAACGAAGCTGCCGCCGCACTGGCGCGCGATCCTGCCAATCGCGAAATTCGCAAGCTGGTGAGCGATGAAAAGATGCTTGCCTCGCAAGTGGAGGCGCTGGCGAATGCCTCGCGGCGGAAAATACTGCCCAAGGGGCTGCCCGCGGATCTTCGCTTCGGCAACGCCCTCAGCAACGCCGACCGCGCGATCGCTGACAAAGATTTCAAGAAAGCGCAGGAGTTCATTCAGGATTCCGACCGGGAAAACCCCGGCGCTCCGGAAGTGATCCTGATGCGTGCCAAACTTATTGCCGCGCAGGGCAGGCACGCCGAAGCGATTCCGCTGCTGGATCAGTATGACCGGAGGGCGACTGCCTCCGCCGAGCGCGAAAGAGGCTACGAATTGCGCCGCCAGGTGGTCTATGAGCTGGACAAGAATCAGGATGCGCTGCGCGCGCAGGTCGCCGGACTGCTGAAGGAAGGCCTTTATTCGCAGGCCAATGAAGTGCTACGCGGGTTGACGGTGGACAAAGAAGATCCCGTGTTGCTGTATCAGAGCGGCGTCGCCGCGGCCGTCCTGGGAGAAAAGGATCGCGCGAGCACGGCCCTGAACGAGTTTCTGGCCCATGGCAACACGATCGGCGTCAACCCGGCGCAGCGACTCCGCGCGCGGCGCATTCTTGCGATTCTGAGGGGCGAAAAAGCCTCCGCATCGCGCCGGACCGAAGGCCTCATCTACGATCCACAGAGTCTCATGTTCCTGATCCCGCTCGAAAGCGTCTCCGCCAACCACGTCCGCATGACGTTCAACTGGGCCAATGGACGGCTCGACTCGATCCGCACGGCGTTTGAGGACGATCGCGGCGCACAGCTCTATCGAGCCCTGGTGGTGGCCGGAGCCGCCGATTCGGGAGCGCTCGCCGCCAGCGCCGGGGCCGACCAAGGCAATTTTTTCTTCGAGTATCATCCCAACGGCGCGCTGCGGGAAGTGCTCGCAAGAATTCCACCCACCCTACCAGCGAAACCGTACAACGTGCATGTCTCCCGCGACGATAAGGGCCACGTCTTTCTGATCGACGACGAGCAGCATCCGGAGGTGGTCCTGCCCGATCATCCTTTCGTCGACCCGGCAGTGCTCGCCGTGGCCGAAGGCGCGCCGGTGACCACCGTCGTCGCGGGCAATTCCTTCTTCAATCCATTCCTGTGGGACGGCGTCCACATGTTCACGGTGCGCTATGACCGTGAGGGGCGGGCCGAATCGGCCGAGGAGTGGAATGCAGACAACACCGTCCGCTTCCGCTGGGATGGCCTGCATCTTGCTTCGATCCACGCTTATCACAAGGGTTCGGAGACGCCCTATTACCAGCGGACGATCACGTATGCAGGCCCTAACCTCTCCGAGGAGGATTTATCGGTCAACGGCCGGGCGGGGCGAATCCGTTATACGTACGCGAACGGGAGGCTGCAGCAAATCCGGATTGAGCAGGATGGCAGAGAGTGGACAGCCCGGCCGCGTTAGCGCCGGCGGGCTTTATCCCGGGTTTGGCGCAGCGTGGAGGCCAGTTGATCCCTGGCGCGCTGGTTCACCTGCATCGTCGTCCCGAACAGAGGGCGGCGCGAAAGGGAGATCGCCTGGCATTCCGCGTACACGCCCTGGTCCGTCTGCAGCAGCCGCCAGTAAGAGTTCAATCGCCACAGGATGCCGTGATCGTTGCCCTCCGGCAACAAATCGGTGAAGGGCGCGTGGCCGCTGTTGCTCTCGCGAATGGAATACGATCTCGACTCCACCAGCAAATCGGGACCGGAGCGCCGGTACTCGACGTGCGACCGCATGTCGAAGGCGAAGTGCAGGCCGATGGGCTCGACACGCTCCGTGATCAGCCGCACGTCGTAACTGCCCGGGCCGGTCTGCTTCGCCTCGGCGAGCTTCACGTCGGGATAAATTCGTGTGTACTCTCCGTAATCGCGCAGAACGGCTTCGACCGCCGGAACCGCGACGCCGGGGATTAGTTCCGCGCCGATCCAGTGATGGATGTATCCGTCGGGAATGTCGCCCTTGTGCAGGTCGATCAGCTTAGGATCGCCTGCGTACCCGTCGAGCGGCGGCCGCGCGGGAGCTTTTTCAAATGCCGCAATGTATTTCTCCCAGGCCTCGACCGTCTTCGGCTGCAAAGTCGTCGTGACCACCGCGGCCGCGGCCGGACGCGGCAGAAACAACGCGAGGAGCACGACTCCGCGAAAGACCCACGCCCTGGCGACCCAGAAATTCAGCAGCGCCGCCGTCACGATGGCCGCGAAATTGGCCGTCACCAGCGGCAAGCCCGCGATCTGCGCATAGAGGTAGGTCAGCGCTACGTTCGAAAGGATGGACACGAATCCGTTTGCCGCGTGGAAGCGGACCAGCCTGCCCCATCGCTCCGCCACCGGCTTGCCCGCCCAGGTCCAGGCTTCATGCCAGAAGAAGTTGTGGAGAATCGCGATCTCCACCGCCAGCGCGACGCATATCAATGGGGACAGCGGCGTGAAATGCCGCAACATCCATAGGGCACCTAGCTGAACCGCGGCGCCTCCGATGCCGACCGTGTTGAATTTCATCCAGCGAATCACGACAATCTCTCCGCGCGATACAGGAACATCCCGTGCTTCACCGCCGACCACACGGCCGCCGTCAACAAGCCGAGCATTCCGATGGCTCCGCCGACGTCAAACAACGCGTAGGATTTGCCGGCGAACATCACACGCTGATCGTACAGCAGAGCGACATTGCCCGCGATCAGCAGCAGCCGAAGTTCCGTCGGACCGACCGCCGCGAACGACAAGTGGAATCTGCCGATCGTGTGCGTGGTGAGATACGCCTCGATACTCAGCAGCAGATAGGCGACCAGAAGGCCCACCGCGATACGTTCGCTCATATAGCCGGACAGTGCGAGTCCCGCGAACACAAATACGCTGCCGAAGGCGTCCAACAGGTGATCGAGATAGAACCCGTAACGAGGCCTCTGCCGGTTCCGGACACGCGCCAGCGTCCCGTCCAGGCTGTCGCCGAGCCAGTTCAGGGCCAGGAACAGAATCGCCAGAGCCAAGCCGAGTTTCGCTTGCCGCGCATACCAATACGACGCGCCTACCGCCGCCAGCGACACGAATCCCAGCGCCGTCAAATGATCGGAGTTTACCCAGGAGGGCATCCTTTCGGCCAACCAGATCAGGGTTCTTTTCTCCATCGAAGAAAGGATGCTGCGGTGAATCCGCTCCGTGTCCATGATGCAAGAGACGACAACGCAATTATGAAGGTTCCTTAACTTTTCTTGTTTTCCCGCTTTCGCGCGAAACTTCGGGCTGCCATCTCCAGGCCCACGCGGTCAATTCCTTTGAGCGCATCGCATTGCGCGGGGTTGAGGCCCGCGCGGACCGCTTCCTCGTTAGGGTTTTTCAAGAACCGCGCCCTCAGATCCGGGTCAACATACAGCGACGCCAGAAACCGTTCCAACTTCGGATCGTTCACGCGCCCTCCCTTTCTGCAAAGCCTGGCGGGCGAGTTCCAACTGTGCAAGCAGGAGCCCCATGGGCGGATAAGAGCCGTCGCGTTCCAGGATCACGGTGAGCGGGTTCGGGCAGACCGCGGCCAGCTCTTCGAGAAGATCGAACACCGGGTCCGGAGGATCGTGCAGATGATCGTCGAGCAGCCGGCGGCTAACGGGATCGCCGATGAACTGGCCTCCGGAAATGTGCACCTGACGGACTTTTTCGAGCGGCAGGCGGAGCAGAAAATCACTCGGATTTAGCCCGAAATTCAGCGCATTGGCGTATAGGTTGTGCAGATCGAGCAGCATCTCCGCGCCGGAGGCTTCGACCGATCGCTTCAGCCATTCCGATTCATCGAGGTCGCTCACCGGAGGGTCGATCAGGGTGGCGATGTTCTCCATTTTCGGCGCGGTCCCGACCATTTTTCGCCCGGTGTCGATGTTTTCAGCCGTCGCCTCAACGGTGGAGCGCGTGCGGGGAGGCGCTGCCAGGTGGCCGATCTCAATCTCGCCCGCGCGGACAAACGCCAAATGCTCCGACCAGGACTCCGGCTTCAGGAACTCGACAAGCCTTGCCATTTTGCCGAGCCGTTTCAAATCTACAGGCAACGTGGACGCCATGCCGAGCCCGACGCCATGCAGCACCACGGTGGTCTGCGAGGACAGCATTCGCAGCGCCCTGGCCCGCTCCGGCGAATCGAACAGGTTGTCGGCGATCAACTCGATCACATCGATGGAGTCGAGGCTCGCCAGAATGCCCGCTGCGAGTTCAGGGCGCCAACCGAGGCCGACGCGATCGCGCATGGCATCCCTTATCTCGGCCGTTACCTCGGCCCTCACCTCAGCCCCCACCGCAGCCTCCGCATCCGCTTCCGCCGCCGCAGGACGACGAACTCCCCGAATCGCTGCCACAACCGGACCCGCAGGACGATCCGCCGGCCCTCGGAAATAATGCCTTCGCACCCGGAATGGCGGCCGTGCCGAAGACCGCAGCCATCATGGCGAACTCGCCCGGGCTCACGCCATTGCGGATCTGCTCTCGACGGCCCTTCAGGCCATCGAACATCGAGCGCAGATTGACGAGCGTTTCCTGGCCCGCTCTGGTCAGGCGGGGCCGGGAAATCACGACCGTCGCGATGGTGAAGACGATCATGAGGACGATCAGGAATGCGACGTTCTTGTGCCCGGTCTCGATGGCCACCACCAGTTTGGTGATACCGAGTGCCAGTAGCGCCACCAGGGCCACCGCCATCCTCACCAGCTGCGCCTGCTTCGCGTCGTCGTCGGGCAGCAGCCCTGCCTGCATCAACTGTTCCTGGTAACGCGACACCGCGGCACCGCCATCGAGCTTGAAAACGGATACGGCATCGGCTGAAGGCGTGAAGAACTGCGCGACTTTCTGCTCCAGGCCGGGTCCGGCGTTTTTGAGAGCGCCGTCCACGATCGCGATCCTCGTCCCTTCAGGCTTCAGAATGGCCCGGTCGATCAGGGACATGGTCACGACGCGCAGCGTCTCATTCTTGCCCCCGCGCAGATAGGCCACCAGGTACGGATCGGACAGATTGATCTGCAGCGAACTCTCCGGCTCGCCCATGTGGCGAAGGAGGTATAGAGCGAGCATGATCCCCCCACCCACGACCAGGTAAAGTACCAGGAATTCAGGACCTCTGAGGTCAAACGGCCACATGCCATCAGTGTACCCGGGAATTACGGAAGCGCGATTCATTCAAAATATCCTAGGTTCGCGCACGATTCGGCCTAGCGATTGGATCGATCACGGGGCCGTTGGCGAAGACTTCGTAGAGCCTTTTGAAAAGCGGCTGCCGCGATCTTTCTGGTTGATATCAACCGGCATCAACAGGAGTTTGGATGCGGCACGCGTTGGGCGCGTGCGCCATAAGCCCAGGTAATCTCTCTACCGCCGGCGGTCGCCACCGAACAGGCGGAGCAGGATGTTCAGTGTCGCCACGAAGACGTTGAACACGCCGGCGAACAGCGCCAGCGCGCCCGGAATCGGCATATCGGCGTCGCCGCTTTCGAAGATCGCGCTGGTGGAGGAAACGAGCGCGATCACGCCCATCGCGCCGATGCCCGCCGCGATCAGGATGCCCAGAAATCCAATGTTGAAGAAGCTGTTGAGGATCATCGCGCCGATCAAGGAGAAAAACATCCCGACCATCAGGCCTCGCGGGGCGCTGAAGCGGCGTCCGGAGAAAAACACGTATCCGGTAACCGCCAGGAATACGATCGCCGTGATGGCCAGCGCCACCACGATCATCACCGGAGCCATCTTCGAGGCAACCCATAACAGAGGAGCCAGACAGATGCCCGCGAAAAATCCATCGAAGACGAGTGCGGCCGTGCCCAGCGCCGGATTCGATCGCGCCCCCATGGCGATGCGCGGCACCGCGTTCAAGCCGATCATGGCCACGATCCAGCCGATCCAGCTCGAAAAAAACTGCACGATAGCTTCGGTGGTCGCGCCGACATAGCCTCCCACGATCGCGGCCGCCACGGCAATGCCGAACAACGCGTAAGTCTGCTTGATGGCCGCAGCCTGTGCCTCGGTGAGGACCGTAACCGCCGACAACCGGTCGATCACGTTCGAATTTGGATTCGTTGGGTTCATATCGCGTCTCTACTAACATTGTAGATGCCACACCGTCGGGCAGGTTTCAGGAGGAGGAGCAATGCGTTTATTTTCCATACTCTTAATCGCATCGATGGCCGCTAAGGGCGCGGCCTTTTTCGTCTCACCCGCATTTATCTCCGATTGCACCAATGGTTTCGCCGTCGCCACGCTCACCTGGTCCGGGGCCAGCGGCCCGGTGCAGATCCATGTGGGCAAATCGACGGGCCCGGCCATGACCGCCTTCACAGACCCTTCCGGCTCGGCAGTCACCGGCGCGTGGGTCACGGACGGTTTGACGTTTTATCTGGTCAATCAGGCGGGCGGCGTGGAAGGGACAGTCACCGCCCATGTGACGTGCGGGGGCACTCCTCCGGTGATGAATACAGGCCTGGCCGCAGGGAGCATTTTCCCTTTGGCTGTGGGCAACACATGGGTCTATAAAGTGAACAATCGCTTTGTCACGGCCACCTACGTGGTCTGGAGCATCACCGGAACGCAGACCATCAACGGCCAAACGTACTTCGTCCTTTCGCAGACCTCGCCCGCATCGGCGGCGCTTTCCGGCGTAGTCGCCTGGCTGCGCGCCGATAATAACGGCGTGATCCACCAGAACACGAACGGCGCGGACCAGGTTTACGTGGACCCCAACGCGCTGACGAGCACTGTCTACACAGGTCCTTTGGGGACGTTCAACGGAGCAGGAACGACCACGGTTTTTCAGGGCGAGTTGCTGACGACTTACACGTATGTCCATGGCCTCGGCCTCGTCAATCTGCAACAGCAGATTGTGGCTGGTTCCAGCGGGGGATTTTCCGAGAGCTTCGATCTGATCGATGTGCGCGTCGATGGCATTCATCTTTCGCTGCCCGCGCCCAAAATCGCTCTCTCTATTGAGGAGACGAATCTCGATCTCACCAACAAGCTGGCGCCCGATTGCCCGGTTCCTTGCTATTACGCCGCCTGCGGCATCGGCGGGGGACCCGTTGACCCGCCGACGTTCTATCGGCCCTGCGCGCAGATCCGGATCGCGACCGAGGCGGGCGAACCAGGGTACATCGTGCTCACCGAACTGCTGAATCCGGGCAGCGCGGTGGTGTTTCAAAGCAAGCTGACGGTGGGCACGACGTCGAACAATCTCGTCTATCTCCAGGTCCCACTTTATTCGAGCTCCAGCGCGAATTCCGAGGCGATCACGCTGCTGCCGCCTGGCGATTATACGCTGCTTGGCACGGTCCTCAACGGGACGGCCACGGCGGCCACGTCTTCGATCGTGGTTCATATTCACTAGAGAACGGCAATAAACCGCTCCTGTTAGTCGCGGTTCTTTTTCGCATCAGCAGGGAACCGCGACCAGCGGGGGTGCCGCGAAACCAGTGTTGAGGCTCGCTAAAGAACGTTCTCTGCCCCCGCGTGAGTAAAATAATGGCTATGCAATCGGAAAGTTGTGACATAGGACTCGTCGGCCTCGCGGTGATGGGCCAGAACCTCGTCCTCAACATGAATGACCACGGATACAGAGTGGCGGTGTTCAACCGCACCGTATCCAAGGTCGACGATTTTATCCAGCATGAAGCCGCCGGCACGCAGGTCGTTGGCGCGCACAGCATCGAAGAACTCGTTGCCGGGCTGAAGCGTCCGCGCCGCGTAATGCTCATGGTTAAGGCGGGCGATACCGTCGATCAGGTAATCGATGAGATCGTGCCATATCTCGAAAAAGGCGACATTTTGATCGACGGCGGCAACTCGCATTACCCGGACACGAATCGCAGGACTCGGGATCTGGCGGCAAAGGGCATATTGTTCATCGGCACCGGCGTTTCTGGAGGCGAGGAGGGCGCGCGCCACGGCCCCTCCATTATGCCCGGCGGCAATCCCGCCGCCTGGCCCGCCGTGAAGGGAATTTTCCAGGCCATCGCCGCCAAGGTGGACGACGGCACGCCTTGCTGCGATTGGGTGGGAGAAGAGGGCGCGGGCCACTACGTGAAGATGGTTCACAACGGCATCGAATACGGCGACATGCAGTTGATCTGCGAGGCGTATCAACTGCTCGAAACCGGCCTGGGCCTGTCGACGGACGAATTGCACGAAGTGTTCGCCGAATGGAACAAGGGCGAGCTCGACAGTTACCTCATCGAGATCACTGCGGAAATTTTCACCAAGAGAGACGACGACGGCGCGCCTCTGGTCGACAAGATTCTCGACACGGCGGGTCAAAAAGGCACAGGCAAGTGGACCGGCATCGACGCGCTGAACCTCGGCATGCCGGTGACGCTGATCGGCGAGGCGGTGTTCGCGCGCTGCATTTCGGCGCTGAAGGAGGAGCGGGTCGCCGCGACGAAAGTTCTGAAGGGGCCGGCCAAACCGGCGCTCGCCGCGGATCGCAAGGGATTTATTGAGAGCGTCCGCTGCGCACTGTATTGCTCCAAGATGATCTCCTACGCGCAAGGCTACATGCTGCTGCGCGAGGCAGCCAAGGAAATGAAGTGGAACCTCAACTACGGAGGCATCGCGCTGATGTGGCGCGGAGGATGCATCATCCGCAGCCGCTTCCTGGGCAAGATCAAGGAAGCCTACGACAAGAATCCGAACCTCAGCAACCTGCTTTTAGACGATTTCTTCAGCACGGTGCTGAACAAGTATCAGGCCCTATGGCGTGAGGCTGTGGGCAAGGCGATTCAGTACGGCGTGCCGACGCCGGCATTCTCCACCGCGCTGGCATTCTTCGACAGCTACCGCTCCGAGCGCCTCCCGGCGAACCTGCTGCAGGCGCAGCGCGATTTCTTCGGCGCGCACACCTACGAGCGCGTGGATCAGCCGCGCGGCAAGTTCTTCCATACGAATTGGACCGGTCGCGGAGGCCGCGTTTCCTCCACCACCTACAACGTTTAGAAAAGGCACATGATGAAATACGGTTTTGAGATCCTCCCATCTGGAGGACTGGATTTTCTCGCGCTCGGCGCGCTGGTAAACAGGCTCGATCCGGGCGTCATCCCTTGGCGCAAGGCCACCGAATGTCAGATCCACGTCAGCGGAGGCGAGTTTAACGTTGCCGCCAATCTTTCCGACTGCTTTCGCCTGAATACCGGCATTGCCTCGGCGATGGTGGATTACCCGCTGGGCGACCTCATCGCGGAGCGCGTCAAGGCCATGGGCGTGAAGCCTTTTTACAAGCATTTTCAACATGATGGCGTGAACGGACCGAACATGGCGACGGTGTATAGCGACCGTGGCCAGGGCGTCCGCGCCCCAGTGGTCTTTTACAACCGGTCGAACGAAGCGGCCGGGCGGCTAAAGCCGGGCGATTTCGATTGGAAGATGATCTTTGCCGGAGGCGTCCGCTGGTTTCACAGTGGTGGAATCTTCGCCGCCCTCTCCCCCACAACCGCAGAGTTGACAATCGAAGCGATGCAGGCCGCCAAGGCCGCTGGAGCCATTGTTTCCTTCGACTTAAACTATCGTGAGAAGCTCTGGAACGTCCACGGCGGGCATCCGCGTGCGCTCGAAGTGATCTCGCAGATCGTGAAAAATGTCGACGTGCTGGTCGGCAATGAGGAGGATCTGCAAAAGGGCCTCGGAATCGCGGGGCCGGAGGTGGCCGCGAAGTCCAAGCTCGACCCCTCCACCTTTTTCGGCATGATCGGGGATGTCGTCGCTAAACATCCGCAAATCAAGGTGGTAGCGACCACGCTGCGGGAGGTCCACGCCACCAACCGCCACAGCTGGGGGTCGGTGGCGTGGATCGACGGCAAGACCTACGTCTCGCCGACCGCCGAACTGGACGTTCTGGACCGGGTCGGCGGCGGCGATGGCTTCGCGGCGGGATTTATCTATGGCCTGCTCGCAGGGGAACCTCCGGAGGAGGCTGTCAAATTGGGTTGGGCGCACGGCGCGCTGCTCACGACTTTCCCGGGCGACACCACGATGGCTACGGTGGAGCAAGTTCGCGCTCTGGCAAAGGGGGGTTCGGCCCGTATCCAAAGGTAACGAAACCGAAAAGAGAAATTCACCGTCCAACTCTGGCGTTCCTCCACGGATTGAGTTAGAGTATTTGATAACGTTGTCAATTTAGCGGGTTTCAGTACTCTCATAGTTCTGAGGAGGTTCCATGTGGAAGTTGAAGTTTCTGAATAGTCTCGCACGATGGAGTTGTCTTGCGCTCCTGTGCTTATTGATCCCTGCCGCGTTCGGCCAGTCCGACAACGGCACAATCTCCGGATTCGCCAAAGACCCGTCCGGAGCCAACGTCCCGAAAGCCACGGTGACGTTGAAGAACGAAACAACGGGCATCCAACAGCAGGCGACCACCAACGACGACGGGTATTTCGTTTTTAACAGCGTTCCCCCGGGGCTGTATTCCGTTTCGGTCACGGCCGCTGGGTTCAAGAAGTTCGACAGCGTTCACAATAAGCTGGACGCAAACTCGCAGCTCGCCCTTGACGCCGTGCTGACTGTTGGTGCGGCCACCGAAACAGTGGAAGTGGTGGCCTCGGCGCAGGCTCTGCAAACCGAGTCGTCGACCGTGGAAAAGCTGGTCAGCCGCGCACAGATTGACGGTTTGGAGTTGAACGGCCGCAATCCTCTCTATATGGCGTCTTTACAGCCCGGCATGCGCAGCGGTTCGACACTGGGTGATTTCAACTTCGGCTTGACCAACGGCGGCTATTCGGTCAACGGCGCCCGCAGTCAGGAAACGACTATCACCTTCGACGGCGCGCCCGCTGTGCGGACCCGCGCCAACGGCACGAGTATCGCGGTGGCGGACGTGGATTCGACCCAAGAGATTCAGGTTCTGACGTCCAACTACTCGCCCGAATACGGACGCTCGGCCGGCGGCCAGATCCGCATTGTCACCCAGGGTGGCGGCAGCCAGTTCCACGGCAATGCCTTTGAATATTTCCGCAACTCCGAGTTGAACGCCAACACGTGGAGCCGCAACCAGAGCACGTTCACCAATTTCGCCTCGCCGTTCCGTTACAACCAGTTCGGATTCAACATCGGCGGTCCGATTTTCATTCCCGGGAAATTCAACACCGGCCGCGACAAGTGGTTCTTCTACTGGGGCGAAGAGTGGGCTCGTTACCGCAACGTGCAGACCCAGACGCAGGAAGTGCCTACGCTGCTCATGCACCAGGGCAACTTCAGCGAATTGCTTGGGTCGAATATCTTCTACAGCACCCCGAAGACGATCGTCGATCCGAGCACCGGCATTCCCTTCCCGAACAACGTCATTCCCACCAGCAAGCTCAGCGTGAACGGGATCGGAATTATGAATCTGTATCCGCTGCCGAACGGCCTTGTCAATGGCAATCAGAACTGGATCGCGCAGGCGTCGCAGCCCATCAACCAGCGCAAGGAGACCATCAACTCCGACATTCTGCCCTCCAGCAAGGACCGCATTCAGTTCCGCCGGACGAACTTCGCGTACTACGAAAAGGACCCATTTGATCAGGGCACTAACATTACGCCGAAGGAGTTCAACCGTCCGAACCAGGTCAACTCACTCGCCTGGACGCACACGTTCGGCCCGACGCTGCTGAATGAAGCTCGCTTCACGCTTAGCGTCGACGACGTCTACATCCCCGTGGTCACGTCGGCTCCCGGCTTCAATCGCCAGACGTTCGGCATCAACTATCCGTACATTTTCCCGAACGGCAAGGACATTCCAACAAAGGTGCCCTCGATCACGGTTTCCAACTTCTACAGCTTCACGGCGGGACCGTATCCATCCCATTCCAGCGGTCCGATCTACACCTTGAACGACACGCTGACGAAGGTTTGGGGCAAGCATCAGTTCAAGTTCGGCTTCCAGTGGGAGCGTTCGGGCGAGAACGACGGCGACCAGATCAACGTCAGCAGCGTTCCCGGAGGCGCTAACAACCAGAACGGACAGTTCGGATTCTCCGACGGCTCCTATAGCGGCATCGGCATGGCAAACCTCGCGCTGGGCCTTGCCAACAGCTACACCGAGATCGGCCAGCGCGCCGAAACCGACTATCGCGGTTATCTTTATGAGTGGTTCGCGCAGGATTCCTGGAAGGTGACCAGCAAGCTGCATATCGACTACGGCGTGCGCCAGACGATCAACGTTCCCTATAAGGCTCTGTGGGGCAATCAGATCTTCTTCGATCCGGCGCTGTACAGCCCTTCGGCGGCTGTCACGGTGGATCCGAAGACAGGTCTGGTGCAAGTGGGAAGCGGCAACCAATATAACGGCATGGTGATCCCGGGCAGCGGCTGGCCGAGCAACGCGCTGGGTCACGGCATCACGCAGGCCGGCAACCCCGCCTACGACGCCCTGTTCCACAACTATCCTGACTACTACGCGAACATCTACGCGCCGGTTCAGCCGCGCGTCGGCATCGCCTACGAAGTCAACGACAAGACTGTCGTCCGCTCCGGCGCAGGCGCTTTCGTCAATCGCATGGGCCTGTGGGACAATATTTTCCCTGGCGCCAACTCTCCATTCCAGCCGTTCACCACGGTGAACAACGTTTCGGTGGATAACCCCGGCGCGGGTCTTACCACCACCACGGCCGCGCCGATCACCGTGACCACCATCGGGCGTAACCTGAAATCTTCCGAGTCCTGGCAGTGGAACGCCACGGTGCAGCGCCAAATGATGTGGAAGTCCTTCCTCGAAGTGGCGTACATCGGACGCCGAGGCTTGTACCTGCCGCAGGTCTGGGACATCAACCAGCCGACGGTTGGCGCACAGCAGGCGAACCCGGGCATCGCCGTCAACGCCCTGCGCCCCTACAAGGGCTTCGCTTCGATCCAGATGGAACAGTCGACGGCGACTTCGATGTATAACGCGCTTCAGCTTGCCTGGAACCGCCGTTTCAACAGCGGACTGGCCTTCAGCTTCTCCTACACGCTGGCCAAGAGCTCCGATAGCGGTTCGAACTATCGCGATATTCTGCCGGATACCTACAATGCCAGCAACCTGTGGGGTCCGTCGGAATTCGACGTTCACCACATGGTTGTGATCACATACGTGTATACGCTGCCGATTTTCAAAAATGGCAGTGGCGTATCGCATAAACTACTAGGCGGCTGGCAGATCAGCGGCGTGAACCAGTTCCAGACCGGAACGCCTTGCGGCATCGGCACAAACAACGATTTCGCGGGCGTGGGCGAGTACGGCAGCTTCGGCTGCGGCAACCAGGGAGAATTCTGGAATATGGCCCAGAAGCCCAGCATCCTCGGGCAGTTCGCCACCACGACAGCCACCCCGAACTACTACTTCCAGACGACGACCGCGAGCGGCGCGCCGATCTTCACCCAGCCGGCCGCGGGCACGTTCGTTCTGCAGAAGGGCGTGCGCGGCTCCATCTACCAGCCCGGCTTCCAGGACTGGAACCTGGGATTGTTCAAGTCGTTCCAGATCAATGAGAGGACCGGCTTCCAGTTCCGCGCTGAGGCCTTCGATGTGAACAACCATCCGAACTGGAGCGGTCCGGGCCTGAACCCGACCTCCTCGAGCTTCGGCAAGGTCACCAGCAAGACGGGGCTTGCCCGCAACTTGCAGTTGTCCTTGCGTTTCTACTTCTAGTTCGATTGAAGAAAATGCGGCGCGCTGGCTTCGGCCGGCCGCCGCATTCTTGTTTCTAGCCGGCCTCATAGAAGCTCAGCGAATTATCGCCCTGCTTCAACACCCTTCCCCGTTTCAGAACCCCATACTGATCCTTCAGCTCGAAGCGCGTGGCGTGCTGCGCGATCACCAGCGCTGGAGGCTCGTCCGCCAGGGCCATCAGGGCGCGCTCGTATTCATGCTCCTGGGGATAGGGAGGATCGAGGAATGCGATGTCCACCAGCTCCATCTTCGGAATCACGTTGGACGCTCTGCCGTGCCATACGCGCGCCCGATCCTCAATTCCCAGCGCGCGTAAATTCGCGCGGATCGTCTCCACGGCGGCCTTGCCTTGCTCGACAAAGATTGCCCTCTTCGCTCCGCGGCTGAGCGCCTCGATTCCCACGGCTCCCGTGCCGGCATAGAGATCGGCAAACACGGCGTCTTCGATGCGTGGGGCGAGGATACTGAACAGAGCCTCGCGCATTTTATCGGGCGTGGGCCGGACGTCCAGGCCGGGAAGACTCTTCAAAACGCGGCTGCGAAATTCCCCGCCAATCACGCGCATAAATTCCCCGGGGCAAAAACCGTGGACAGACCGCTCTGTCCACGCGGCGGAGCCGATACTTCTTGCCTTTGCAACCGGTGACGGCCGCCTTGGGACAGAGTTGTCAGTCCCCGGTTTTTGCACATTGTCTATTTATCCCACCAGAACCAGTCCATAGCGGCGCTGCCAGTGGTCGCGAATGAACTGGACGCCGCGGCGCAGTTCCTCCTCGGACGGAGGATGCGCGACGAACGCCTCCGCTTCGCTGCGAGCCACCTCCAGCACGTCGGCGTCGCGCAAAATGTTGCCGATCTGAAACGCCGGCACGCCGGATTGGCGCGTGCCGAAGAATTCGCCGGGCCCGCGGAGCTTCATGTCCATTTCGGCGATATAAAAGCCGTCGTTGGACTCCACCAGCGTGCGGATGCGTTCCCGGCCGATGTCGCTCATTTTTCCGGTCACCAGGATGCAGTAACTCTGCTCCGCCCCTCGCCCGACGCGCCCGCGAAGTTGGTGCAACTGCGCAAGACCGAAGCGTTCCGCCTGTTCGATCACCATCACGGTGGCGTTGGGGACGTCCACGCCGACCTCGATGACCGTGGTCGAAACCAGAATCTGCGTCTCTCCGCGCTGGAATTTCTCCATGGCCTTTTCTTTTTCCTCGGTGCGCAATTTTCCATGCAGCAGGCCGACTTTCAGGCTAGGAAAAACGATCTGGGACAGCTGCTGGTGCATCTTCTGCGCCGCCTTCATTGCCTGCGTCTCGGACTCCTCGATCACGGGATAGACCACGTAAGCCTGGCGGCCCTCGTCGATCTGCGATTTGAGGAAGGAGTAGACCTGCTCCACTTTGGCGTCATCGACCCGCTTAGTGATGATCGGCTTACGGCCCGGCGGCAGTTCGTCGATGATGCTCACGTCCAGGTCGCCGTAGATGGTCAGCGCCAGCGTGCGCGGAATGGGCGTCGCGGTCATCACCAGAACGTCGGGATGCTCTCCTTTTTCCATAAGCTTCTGCCGCTGCTCGACGCCAAAGCGATGCTGCTCGTCGACGATCGCCAAGCCGAGCTTCTTGAACTCGACACCGGCTTCGAGCAGCGCGTGCGTTCCGCAAATCACATGCGCGAGGCCGGAGGCAACCAGCTTCCGCAGGCCCTCCTTCTCCTTTTGCGTGTTCGATCCGGTGAGAAGAATCGTCACATAGCCGAGCTTCTGGAACAGCTTCTTGAAATAGAAATAGTGCTGCGTCGCAAGGATCTCGGTGGGCGCCAGGACGGCCGCCTGATACCCGTTTTCAATGGCGATGATGGCAGCCTCGGCCGCCACCAGCGTTTTTCCGCTGCCGACGTCGCCCTGCAGCAGACGATACATGGGACGCGGAGCGGCCATGTCCTCGGCAATCTCTTTCAGCACTCGTTTCTGCGCGCCGGTCGGCTTGAACGGCAGCATTTCCAGGATCTTCGACCGCACTCTATCGGTGAGTTGGAAGCCGATGCCGGGATCGAGCCTGGCGCGGGCGCGTTTCAGTTCTAGTCCGCACTCCAGCCAGAAAAACTCCTCGAAAATTAGGCGAAACTGCGCTGGCGAACGGAACGCATTTAACAATCGCAGGTCGGAATCTGGCGGCGGAAAATGCAGGCCTTGAATCGAGCTCCACAAATCCGGCAGTTTCAATTGGTCCAGAATGCGGCGCGGCAGCGGATCGGCAACCGGCGCGATGCTTTTTAGAATGCGATCGAGCAGCGTGCGAAACACGCGTGTCGAGATCCTGCCGACCGCCGTATAGATCGGCACTACGCGGCCGGTATGCAAAGAAGCGTCGCCATCCTCGTCGCCCGAAAGAATTTCAAACTCCGGGTGCATGATGCCGAGATTGCCGGAGTAGCTGTCATATTCGATTTTTCCGAACAGCGCGACCTTCTGCCCCGGCGCCAACACATCGTTCAGATATGCGCCGTGAAACCATTTGGCGGTAAGGATACCCTTCGACGCGTCGGTAAACGTCGCCTGAAACAGGCCTAGGTTCCGGCGCTGGAACCCCGAAACCTTGGTCGAACGGACTTCGGCCAGCACTGTCGCCATTTCCCCGGGTGACAGATCCCGAATAGTCTTGATGTTGCTGCGGTCCTCGTAGCGGAACGGAGGATAGATCAAGAGATCCTCCACCGTCTTGAGGCCTTTGCCTTCGAGCATGGCCGCGCGCGCGGGGCCGACGCCCTTCACGTACATCAATGGCGTGGAGAGGTCCAACGATAAAGTGTACAATGCCCGTGATCATGCTTCTTCCTTTTCTTTTTCTGGCAGCGGACCTGAGGCTGGGCATCATCGGCACGGACACTTCGCACGCCACCGCCTTCGCGCAGTTGTTGAACAGCGGCAAAGTACCCGGCGCGAAGATCGTCGCGGCGTATAAAGGCGGCAGCGCCGATGTGGAATCGAGCCGCACGCGCGTCGACAACTACGCCAAGGAGTTACAGACCAAGTGGGGCGTCGAAATCGTCAATGATATTCCTACGCTGGCCGAGAAGGTCGATGCAATTCTACTGTTAAGCGTTGACGGGCGCACGCACCTGCCGCAGTTCCGTCAGGCTCTGGGAGCGAAAAAGCCCGTCTTTATCGACAAGCCCTTAGCCTCCACGCTTGCCGACGCGCGGGAGATCGACCGCTTTGCCAGAGAAGCACACGTCCCCTGGTTCAGCGCGTCGAGCCTGCGCTGGAGCGAGGTTGTCTCCTCCGTGGAGGGCCTTGGAATCCTCGGCGCGGTCACCTGGGGGCCCGGTCCGTTCGAGGAGCACCATCAGCTCGATCTTTCCTGGTACGCGATCCATCCGATTGAGATTCTGTTCACGCTGATGGGCCCCGGATGCGAGGAGGTGACGCGAATTTCCGGCGCCGATGCTGACGAAATCTCATGCCGATGGAAAAACGGACGCATCGGCACGGTGCGCGCCCTGCGGCCTTATGGAGCCTACGGCGCGGTGGTGTTCCGCAAGGACGGCGTCCAGGTGAGCCCGCAGAAGCCGCACACGGATTACGAGGGCCTGGTGCGCGAAATCGTCAAGTTCTTCGAGACTGGAAAACCTCCGGTGTCGAACGCGGATACGCTGGAGATCTTCGCCTTTATGGACGCCGCGCAGCGCAGCAAAGAGGCAGGCGGCAAGCCGATGCCGCTAAAATAGGAAGTTCATGTCTAAATTGCTGGCTGGAAAGACCGCGCTGATTCTGGGCATCGCGAACAAGTGGAGCCTCGCCTACGCCATCGCGCTGGCATTCAAGCGCGAGGGCGCGCGACTTCTCCTCACGTATCAGGGCGACCGCGTGAAAGAAACAGTAGAGGAACTGGCCGCCGAACTCGGCGCGGAGCGGGTCTTCGACTGCGACGTCACCAAGGACGAGGACGTGGCGAAGCTCTCCGAGCTGGGAAGACTGGACATCGTGGTTCACTCGATTGCCTTCGCCAATCGCGAGGATCTGAGCCGCGCGTTCCTCGACACTTCTCGCGACGGTTTCTTGCTGGCGCAGGAAGTGAGCGTGTATTCGCTGATTGCCGTGGCACGCGCGACGGCGCCTTTGATGACCCACGGTGGGGCGCTAATGACGCTGACGTATCTGGGTTCGACGCGCGTGCTGACCAATTACAACGTGATGGGCATCGCCAAGGCGGGACTGGAAGCGTCGGTGCGCTATCTGGCCAGCGAGTTGGGTGAGAAGAAGATCCGCGTGAATGCCATCTCCGCCGGCCCGGTGAAGACGGCCTCGTCGCGAGGTATCAAGGATCTGTCAAAGATCCTCGAAGCCGTGCAAACCCGCGCCCCGCTCCGCCGCAACTGCGACCCGGCCGAGGTCGCGGACATGGCGGTGTTCCTCGGCAGCGACATGGGCCGCGGCGTGACGGGCGACGTCCTGTTCGTGGACGCTGGGTTCCATATTATGGGGCTGTAGGTTACTACGACACCTCAGGCAGGTTCGCGCCCGACGGCCGCGGGGAGGCTCGGTGAGTCTTGATCCACCGGTCCCGAGGTCAATACCGCTTGAACCGGTAACCCGACCCGCCGGCGCTCGGGGTGGACAGCATGTCGCCGTCGATCTTGAATGGTCCTTCGGCTGGTTTTCGCCCGGGCAACTCAAGCCGCATGATCGAGCCTTGGATGGAATACCGTCCCGGGGCGGGGGTTCTGAAGGGCAGCAGGAACAGGAATTTTCCGCCGGGGTAGAACAGGTAACGAGCCTCCATGGGGCGGCCGTCCATTTCACGCTTGCCGACCCACTCTCCAAGGATCAGATTGCCGGGATCGGGAGCCGCCCCCGCCCGCGTCCAATTGGCCTCGGCCAGACGCAGGCGGTCTGCCCCTGTGAAGTCCATTTTCTGGCGTAGCTCGGGGCCATTGGCGGTCGGCGGCGGAAAGACTAGCTCTTTTCCCTCAATACGATATGTCGTATCGACCACCGCTCCCGGGCTAAAATCCACCACACCGTTGGCTCGGAATATCACCACCGCGCCGATGCCGCCCTTCGACGTCTCCAGCGATCGCCAGCGGCCTAGCAATTCCGGCGGCGGATCCGCGAACGTCAATTGGGACAGCATCAGGGCAAGAACCGCGGGAGAGGCCATGGACTTCTATCGTCCGCGGCAGGACTATTTCTTTAGGCTCGCCAGCGCGGCCAACACTTCTTCGCTGTGCTTGCCTGGGCTCACTCCGGTCCATACCTTGGCGATCTTGCCGGTGGGATCCACCAGGAACGTGTTTCGCGAGGACATGCGAAGCAGGCTATTGAAGGAATCGTATTCGCGCGAGACTTTCTTTTCCGTGTCGGCCGCGAGCTTAAAGCTCAGCCCCTGCTTGGCGCAGAATTCCTTGTGGCTGTCCGTAGAATCGACACTCACGCCGACGATCACCGCACCGGCCTGCTGATACTTGGCGATGTCGCGCTGGAAATTGTGAGCTTCCGTGGTGCACCCGGGCGTGCCGTCTTTCGGATAGAAGTAGAGCACCACCCATTTCCCACGAGGATCATGCAGGCTGATCTTGGAGCCGTCCTGCGAAGGCAGGGTGAAATCGGGCGCTATCTGGCCCACCTGCGGAGTGGCCGCAAAGAGCGCTGTTGTCAACAGAAGCAGACTGAGTTTGCGCATATCATAATTATGGATGACGCAGGCGGCCTCGAGGACCTATTTTCATCTCGACATGGACGCATTCTTCGTGTCCGTGGAGGAACTGTACGACCCGTCGCTGAAAGGCAAGCCGGTGGTCGTGGGCGGGCGCTCGACCGACCGCGGAGTGGTCTCCGCCGCCTCTTACGCTGCACGGAAATTCGGCGTCCATTCGGCGATGCCTCTGCGCACGGCCTACAAACTCTGCCCGCAGGCTATTTTCGTCGAGGGCCATCGCGACCGCTACATGGATTACTCGGGACGCGTCTACAAAGTTCTGCAAAGTTTTTCGCCGCGCGTCGAAATGGCTTCGATCGATGAAGCTTATCTCGACCTGACGGGCACTGAGCGGCTCCACGGGCCGCCGCTCAAGGCCGCGCATCGGCTGCATGCGATGGTGAAGCGAGAAACAGATTTGAACTGTTCCATCGGCATCGCGGCGTCGCGCATGGTGGCGAAGGTCGCTTCGGATCAGGCGAAACCGAACGGCGTGTTGTGGATCGTGCCGGGACAGGAAGGGCAGTTCCTTGCGCCATTAGACGTCCGTAAGATTCCCGGCGTGGGCAAGGTGACGGAAAAGCATCTGCATGAATGTGGCATCCGAAAGGTGGGCGACCTGGCCGCGCTCGACGACGCGTTCCTCGAATCGAAGTTCGGCAAGTGGGGCCTCGCGCTGGCCGGAAAATCGCGGGGCCAGGACGCCGGAGGCTGGTTCGACGGAGAAATCGGCGAGGGCAACGATCCCAAGTCCATCAGCCACGAGCACACGTTTTCCGTCGACACGCGCGACCGCGAGCAGATCGACGCCATGCTCGTGCGGCTCGCCGAAATGGTCGCGAGGCGGCTGCGCGATCATGCGCTATACGCCCGGACCGTGCAGATCAAGCTCCGCTATTCGGATTTTTCGACGTTCACGCGGGCCAAGACGCTCGATCACGCCACGCAGATCGATACCGAACTGGCGGAGGCCGTGCGATCGTTGTTCCACAAAGCCTGGACCGGCGGAGCAATCCGTCTGCTTGGCGTGTACGCGCAGTCACTCGAAGCCGAAGAAGGACAGACCAGCCTCCTTGATGAGGGCAAGACCGAGCGGTGGCGAAAGACTCTGGCCGCGGTCGACAAAATTCGCGATAAGTACGGGGATACCACGGTGGCGTTGGCCTCCGGGATGAAAGCCGCGTTTCGCGCCAAGGTCCATGAGAATCCGGAGAATCTGCCGGGGAAGGAGCCGAAGAAGGGCGGCTGAAGACCATCCGGCAGCGCATGGCGCCGTTCCGCTGTTATCCTATAAGCAGCCCATGTTGTCCGTCGTCGTTCCGATCCACAATGAAGAGCCTTCGATCCTGCCTCTCTACGATCGCCTGACGGCGGTATTGGAGAAGCTGAGAAGACCCTACGAGATCATCTTTACCGATGACGCCTCCACCGATCGCAGCTTCGACCTGCTGGCGAATCTCGTCGAAACCGACAATCGCCTGAAGGTGATCCGCCTGCGCCGCAACTTCGGGCAAACCGCGGCGCTCGCCGCCGGATTCGACGAGGCGCAGGGCACGGTGATCATTTCGCTGGACGGCGACCTGCAGCACGCGCCCGAGGACATTCCCGCGCTGCTCGAAAAAATCGAAGAAGGCTACGACATCGCCAGCGGCTGGCGCAAGAATCGCCTTGACAACGCGGTGACGCGCAAGATCCCTTCGCGCATCGCCAACTGGATGATGGCCCAGGTTTCCGGCGTTGAGCTTCGCGACTTCGGCACCACGTTCAAAGCCTATCGCGCCGAAATCCTGAAGGACGTGAATCTTTACGGCGAATTGCACCGATTCATTCCCGCGCTGGCTGCATTTTACGGCGCGCGGGTTGCCGAAGTACCGATCAAAAATCTGCCGCGCGCTTCGGGCGGATCGCATTACGGCCTCGGCCGAACGTTCCGTGTGATGTTCGATATCTTCACCATCTGGTTCCTGCTGAAATACTTCACGCGGCCGATGCACTTCTTCGGCAAATGGGGACTGACCAGCGCGGGACTCGGCGCCGCGACGCTGGCATTTCTCGGTGTGGAAAAAATCTGGACCGGCGCGGATCTCATCCAAGAGCACGGCCCGCTGCTCGTGCTGGCCGCGCTGCTGCTGGTCACAGGCGTGATTCTGTTCTGCACCGGACTGCTGGGCGAAGTGCTTACTCGCACCTACTTCGAGAGCCAGGGACGCCGCATCTACGCCGTGCGCGAGATTCGCACGCGACGTGAGCCGCAAGTGACCGACGGAGCTCACGGCGGACGCTAGCGTGAGCATCCAATCCGTTGTTTTCGATTTCGGGAACGTGATTTGTTTCCCGGTGGCCGACGAAAAGATCGCGCGCGCGGCGGAGGAATGCAGTCTCGCCAAGCAGGAATTTCTTCGAGCGTTCTGGGAACACCGGCTTCCGTATGACGCCGGCATGTCGCCGCAGGAGTATTGGCGCAAGGTCGCCGCGTCTGCCTCCGCGGAATTCGACGATCCGCTCATCGAAAAAATGGTCGAACACGAAATCGGCTTCTGGAACACGTTCGATTCGCGCGTTGTCGACTGGATCGATCAACTCCGCGACGCCGGCCTCAAAGTGGGGATTCTATCAAACCTGCCGTTCCCTTTGGCCGACGCGTTGCGCTCCACCGACGGATTTCTCGATCATTTCGACCACATCACGTTCTCATGCGAACTCGGCCTATTTAAGCCGCAGCCCGAAATTTATGAGGACGCGATCCGGGGCCTCGCTGTGGCGCCGGAGCGGACCTTGTTCATCGACGACAAGCAGGAAAACGTCGACGGCGCGAAGGCCGCGGGGATGCAGGCGGAGTTGTTCACGACGTGGGAAGAGTTTGTGCCGGAAGTCCCGGCGCGCTATAAACTGCCCTTGCCGGTTTTTTGAGCACTCACCAGCCCCGCGGCGTGAGCCCGGGGCTTGTTCGCACGTCAGCCAGCCCCACCCTGACGGGATGGGGCTAAGAAGATCTTGCCGTGGTTTGAGGGCCCAGAGGGCGGATCACCCGCTCGTCGCTCGCCGCCAGTAGTCCTCGAACAATCCCTTCATCGCCTCCGCCATCCCCTCGTGGTCGAACATCACCGACGTCCACGTCGGCTTGGTGATCACCGGGTCCAGCAGCGCGATCAGCCCTTTGCGCGAATCGAGCAGCGCGAGCTTCATCGGCACCTTCTCGATCTGCCGCACCTCGACCCCAGCCGCACGGTACTCGGCCAAGAACCGCTCGTGCTGGGCGTCCAGGGTCCCGTGCTCAACCAGAAGCCGGCAATGCACGCCGCGCTTTCGAGCCTGCATCACCGCTTCCGCATCCAGGGGATCGACGGCGTACGGAGGTCTCGAAAATTCCAGATACTCCTCACGAGCCTCGTCCAGCATTTTGCGAAATTGCGAAGCGGCCTGCCCCGGATCGTTCACGATGCGCAGATAGTCGAGCGTGCCCCGGCCGCCCTGGCCCTCCGAATAGGCGGCCATCAGCTCCCGCACCATGCCTGACGCTGCGTGGTTCTGATCCGCCAGCTGCTGCTCCAGCGCCAGCTTACGGCGAGACATGTAGCTGGGAATCGCCTCGTCCGGCGGCACGGCCAGGAACAGCTTCGTTTTTTCCTGAATCACCTGCGCGAAGCCCTTTTCCACCAGGCTGTCGAGCACTTCGTAAATCTTCTGCCGCGGCACGTGCGCGCGCGCCGCCAGTTCCAGCGCTTTGAAGCGAGGATGGCCCACGAGGACCAGATACGAGCGCGCCTCGTAGGCGTTTAATCCCATGGTTTGAAGGCGCTGCCAGAAGCGCCGAAAGTCTATCTCTGCAAGTTCTGTCGGCATCTAAGGATTTAGCGCGATCCGCGCCATGAAAGCATGACTATAGCAAATTGCTACAATCGCGATATGGAACCGCCTCCGGCGGGTCTGCCGGCGACGCTTCGGTCGCTCAAGAAGACTCGCACCTCACTCAAATCCGTCAAGGACGAACTGCGCGACAACCTGATTGGCAAGCTGCAGGCCAAGGAGCCCCTGTTTCCGGGCATCGTCGGCTACGAGGAAACAGTAGTTCCGCAGGTGATCAACGCAGTCCTGTCGAAGCACAATTTCATTCTGCTCGGACTGCGCGGGCAGGCCAAGACGCGGCTCATCCGGATGCTGGTGACGCTGCTCGACGAGTACACGCCGTACATCGCCGGTTGCGAGATTCGCGACAATCCGTTCGAGCCAATCTGCCGGTCCTGTCGGCGTCTCGTTCACGAGAAAGGCGACGATACGCCCATCGCCTGGCTAACGCGCGATCATCGCTACGTGGAAAAACTCGCCACGCCCGATGTGACCATTGCCGACATGATCGGCGACATCGATCCCATTAAGGCCGCGCGCCTCGGGCAGAATATTTCCGACGAGCTGACCGTGCACTACGGCCTGCTGCCCCGCGCGAACCGGGGCATCTTCGGCATCAACGAACTGCCCGATTTGGCCGGCAAGATTCAAGTCGGCCTGTTCAACATCATGCAGGAAGGCGACGTGCAAATTAAGGGTTATCCCGTACGCCTGCCTCTGGACCTGCTGCTGGTCTTTACAGCCAACCCCGAGGACTACACTGCGCGCGGAAAGATCATCACGCCGCTCAAGGACCGCATCGGCAGCGAGATTCGCACCCACTATCCGCTCACCATCGAGCAGGGCCTGCATATCACCGGCCAGGAAGCCTGGACCGCTCGCGATTCGGCCATCCAACTGAATATGCCCGACTATATCCGAGAGATCGTCGAACATCTGGCGTTCTCCGCGCGCGACGACAAGCGCGTGGACAAGCGCAGCGGCGTCAGCCAGCGTCTGCCGATCACGGTGCTGGAAAACGTAGCCTCGAACGCCGAGCGCCGCGCGCTGATGGCCGGCGAGGACCTTGCCGTGCCTCGCGTTCTCGATATTTACGCCGCGCTGCCATCCATCACCGGCAAACTGGAGCTCGAATACGAAGGGGAGCTTAAGGGCGGCGACACCGTGGCTCGCGAACTGATTCGCCTGGCCACCGGCAAGGTTTTCACCCACTATCTCGAGGGCGAGAATCTCAACGGGATCGTGCGCTATTTCGAGCACGGTGGCCAGTTGAAGCTCGATGAAACCGAGCCCTCTTCGGCCATGCTCGAAGCGCTCAGCGCGATTCCCGATCTGATGGAGAAAACAGGTAAGCTCGGCTTGGGCGCGAGCGAACCCGACGCACTGCGCGCCTCTGCGGCCGAGTTTATTCTAGAAGGCCTGTACGCGCACCGGCGCATCAGCCGGAGCGAAGAGGTCGGCTTCATGGCCGAGCCCCGCCGCCGCGAGCAGTCCGTCGAAGACGAGCGAAAAAAGGCGGCGCGAAGGAACTATCAATGAGGTCTGTCCGCTATGGACGCTATACCGGCGACGACTTCGGCCTCACGGCTGAGGATCTGATGCGTGCGCTCGCCGATTTCTTCCTCGAAAGCGGCTTCAACGATCCCTACTTCCAGTTCAGTGAAATGAACCAGAAGACGCTGGAGGATCTCAAACGCGCCATCGAAGAGGCCCTGGAGCGCGGCGAGATGTTCGACCCGGAGCGCGCCGAGCAAATTCGCCAGCAACTCGAATCGATGAGTCAGGAGCAGTTAGACCAGGCCCTCAGCCGGCTGGTGGAAAAGCTGATCGAGGAAGGCTACATCACCACCGAGAATCAACCGGGCAGCACGGGCGAAGCGCAAGCCAAGGTCGACGTGAAAATCACGGATAAGTCCGTCGATTTTCTCGGATTCAAGACGCTGAAGGACCTGCTTGGTTCGCTTGGCCACGCCAGCTTCGGCGCCCACGACACGCGTGACCTGTCCACTGGCGTCGAATCCTCCGGAGCGTCAAAACTATATGAATTTGGCGATACGCTGAACCTGGACGTCGGCCAAACGCTGTTCTCCGCCATGCAGCGCGAAGGCGTGAAGCTTCCTCTGAACCTCGAATACGAAGATTTGCAGGTACACCAGAGCGAATATCAGAGCTCCTGCGCCACGGTCCTGATGCTCGATTGCAGCCACAGCATGATTCTCTACGGCGAGGACCGCTTCACGCCTGCGAAAAAGGTCGCGCTCGCTCTGGCGCATCTGATCCGCACGCAGTATCCGGGCGATTCGCTGCGCTGCGTCCTGTTTCACGATTCGGCCGAGGAGCTTCGCCTGGAGGAACTGGCTCGCGCGCAGGTCGGCCCGTATTACACCAACACGCGCGAAGGCCTGATCCTGGCGCAGCGGCTGCTCGCCCGGGAGCGCAAGGACATGAAGCAGATCGTCATGATCACCGACGGCAAGCCCAGCGCGCTGACGCTCGAAAACGGCCAGATTTACAAGAATGCCTTTGGCCTGGATCCCCTGGTGATCACCCGGACGCTCGAGGAAGTGAGCCGCTGCAAGCGCCAGGGCATCATGATCAACACTTTCATGCTGGCCAGCGATTACGGGCTGGTGAACTTCGTCCAGCAGGTGACATCAATGTGCCGCGGCAAGGCGTACTTCACCACGCCGTATACGCTGGGCCAGTATCTGCTGGTCGATTACATGAACCGCAAGACGCGGACGGTGCATTAGGAGACAGGTCCCCTGGCTCACGCCAGGGCTGTCTTACGGTAATTGTTCCGCCATGCAATGCAGCCCCGCGTGAGTGCGGAGACTCTACATCCTTCAGCAAATCTTCAGATCCCGCGGTTACGCTCATGTCATGAAGCACATCCCCACCGCATGTTTCGCCCTCGCCGCCCTCGCCTTCGCCGCCGAGAAGAAGCTGGCTCTTAAAGACCTTCCTCCGGCCGTCCAGAAAACCGTGCAGGAGGAAGCGAAAGGCGCCGAGATCAAGAGCATCGGCAAGGAGACCGAGCACGGCGTCGCGCAGTACGAAATCGAGACGATTCTCAACGGCAAGCACCGCGATTTTAATGTCGACACCAAGGGGAAGCTCCTTCTGGTCGAAGAAGAAACAACGATCGACGCGGTTCCCGCCGCAGCCAAGGCCGCCATCCTCAAGAAGGTCGCCGACGGAAAACTCGGCATGGTGGAAACCTTCACCCGCAACGGCGAGACGATGTTCGAGGCCGCCTACACAACCAAGGCCGGCAAGAAGCACGAAGTGCTCGTCAAGGCCGACGGCACCGAAACCAAGGACTGATGCCAGGGATTTAAGCGCCGCGATACAGCTTCAATTCCAGGCCCGTCGGGCTTTCTTCGATCTCGACGTGCCCGAACTTCGTCTGCAACAGGAACACCTCGAATTGCCTCCGCGTGTACGCCCGCTTCAGCAGCGTGGTGCGGAAAATCATCTTGGTCAAGGCTCGATTCAGCGTACCGAGCCCCATTTCATCCACCGCCTGCGTGATCGATTCGTTCGATGCGTCTTTTCTCAAATCGATGATCAGCGCATAGCCTCCCGGCTTCAACACGCGATGCATCTCCGTTAGGGCGACCACCGGCCGTGAGAAATTCTTGAACGCCGCGCGGCACAACAGGAAGTCAAAGGAGCGGTCGGCGAAGGGCAGGTTCGCCACATCGCCCTCGTGGAAACTCACGTCGACGCCCGCCTGCTCCGCATTTTTCGTCGCGATCTCCACAAACGTCCGGCTGATGTCGACGCCCTCAATCTTGTACGCGCCCAGCTTCGCCAGTTCAATCGCGAAATACCCCGGTCCCGGAGCCACCTCCAGCACCTCGGCCCTGGGAGGAAGGTCCCGGGCGACCTTACGTGCCAAAGCCTTGAGTTCGTCAATCGATTTGGAGGTCAGTGAAGCGTACCAACGCGCGACAAACCCCTCCATCCCCATTCCGCGATACGGTCTAGCAGTTGCCGTGGCCATAAAAAAGCTCCTCCGATCAGGATCGTAACCTGAGACGCGTTGCGGGCAGAGGCGAAATCGGCGAAAGGAGGGGAAAAATCGGCGAGCGGCGGTTGAATCGATTATCTCCCCAGCACCCCTTCCACCGCCGCGATCACCGTACACACCACGATATGAGTCAGAAAGCCGTAGTGGATCCAGTTGCGGGTGAATCGGACAACAAGATAGAGATCTTGCATGGCCCGAATAGTTTGCAGGATGAGCCGGCACTGGGACCAATAGACCACCCCCGCCCTTTTCCTCTGGAACGGTCACTGGTACTCGTGGACGATTTTTTGAGGGGTGGGCCAGTAGGAAATTGGCGCGAAACCATGTATCCTATACCAATACGAGATTTACCTGCGGGAGCGACTTTGCGTACAGGGTCTTCTTGTGCGCTGGGTAGAAAAAACCGCATCGGAATCGGAGCTGCGAGGTGACGGTGGCTCCCGTTTCCGATGCGGTCCGCCCAAGACGGGCTAGGATCCTGGCATCTGTCCGAACCCAAGCCCCTGGTCGAGGCCCGCGTCCTATTGTTCCCCTACCGAAGCCGGCCCGGCCGGAAACCGCTGATCCATGAAGACTGCGAAAAATCTATAATGGCGGCAAAAAAACCCCTCTGTTGCAACTTGCCCGAACGAAGGAAGGAGCGGTTTTGAAGATCAACACCGGCTCCCGCAAGCACGCTAGTATCAGCCACTCGCTTCATCCGTCCACGCTTGTTGCAAACAGAGGGCAGGTTTTGAAAAGTTACTTCATCAATTCGTGAACTAAGATAGCACGCCCGCGACCACTCGATGCAACCCCTTTTTTCAATCGCTTAGCAGGAGCCGGATGGCCCGCCTTGGGTGCGCTGGTAACAAGGGGTGTGTCGGCCCGACACAACCTGTGACACAATTGGGTTTTCCGTGTTCCGGACCCTGTTTTCCCTTATTTTCGCCCCCGCTATCTTCGCCACCCTCGGCCTGTCCCAGTGCGCCGCCCAGGACTTGTACGATGAGGACTTCCACGTCTTCACCGACGCTCCCCGCCTGCTGCTCACCAAGCAGCGCCTCCGCCTGCTCCAGCGGGAGCGGGAGCGCCAGTCCATGCGCTGGCAGCAGTTCGACGCCTTGGTCTCCGGCGGCGCGCCCATGCCCGAGCAGGGCCTCGCCTGGGCTTTCTACTACCAGGTTGCGAAAAATCAGCCCGCCGGACGTAAGGCCGTCGAATGGGCCCTGGACGAAAGCAACTCCGACCCGCGCCAACTGGCCCTGATCTTCGACTGGTGCGCCCCGCTGATGACCAAATCCCAGGCCGACCGCATCGCCGGGAAGATTGAAAAAGTTCTAGCCGGGCCACCCCCCACCGACGTGTCCAAGCAGACCGCCCGCGCTCTGGCCACCATCGCCCTGGCCGATACCTTGCCGGATCAAGGTGAGGCCGTCCTGAAACAGATCGTCCAGCAATGGTGGCGCCGCGGGCTGGCCAAGAATCCCCAGGCGATTCCGCGCGAAGAGACTTACCCGCTTTATGAGCTGATGCATGTCCTCCGCGATAACCTGAAAATCGACCTTCGGGAAGGCGCGCACGACTATTTCAAGGGCCTCCCGACCGATCACCTGGTCGGCCACTACCCGGCCCCTTTTGAGGCCCCGGAAAACGAATATCGCGTGCCGGTCTATGTCCGCGACGGCGAGCCCAACCTGACGGACGCAGTCTTCTCCCGCGCCGCCGAGCTCGCGATGGTCGCCTATGACAACAACGCCCTCGAGAGCCAGTATCTGCAAGGCTGGCTGATGCAGGACCGTTTCCTGATGCGCGGCGCTCTGGGAGCCCTCTACGAGTTTCTGTGGGCCAACCCTTATCAGCCCGGCCTGAGCTATTTCCAGATGCCTCTGATTTTTCACGACGCAGTCTCCGGCCACGTCTTCGCCCGTTCGAGCTGGGACGAGAACGCCGTCTGGATCGGCTATTTCGACGGGCACTTGCAGCTGTTCCGCGACGGCCACATCGAATCCCTGCGCCCCGGCGCGTCGTTTGCCCCGGTCCGAATCGGCGATGCCGTCCTGATGCGCGGCGCCGACCCCGAGTACAAATTCCGCGCCGACGCCGAGGCCATCTTCATCCTCGGCCTGACGCCCAACGCCTGGTACGACGTCGAAATCGACGACGAAGAGCTGTCCGAGGCCCGGACGGACTCCGGCGGAGCGCTGGTGATTGCCCTGCCCCCGGGGCAGGATTTGGGCGCGCGCGTCAGAAAACGTTAAACTAAAAGGGTGGCGGAAACAACCTTAGATCAAGCCCCTCATGTCCCGATGGGCAAATGGCTGCCGGCGGTCATCGTGGCCTGGATTATCCCTGGGGGCGGCCATTTTCTGCTGAAGCGCCCGGGCCGCGGAGGACTGATCGCCGCCTCGGTGACCTCGATGTACCTGCTCGGCCTGATGATGCGCGGCGCGTTGTTCACCCCGCAGACCGGAGACCTGCTCACCACTGTGATTTACTGCGGGGGCTTCCTCGGAAACCTGATGAACGGGATACTCTACTTCGTGACGGTTTGGCTGGGATATGCGCAGCCCGACGTGGCGGGCCACGTCCATGATTACGGCACCAAGTTCCTGGTAGCCTCTGGATTGCTGAACGTGCTCGGCATGGTGGACGCCTACGAGATCGCCTCGGGGAAGAAGGAATAGCCAATGCCTAAGATGAATCTGTCGAATTTCGAAGCCGCCGTGCTGTTCGCGCTGTTCACGTCGATCGTGCTCGGCATCATCACCAAGAAAACCGACCGCGAGCGCGTCCGGTACGCCGCTTACTGCTTCGCCTGCTTCATCGCCGCCATCTTCGGCCTAAGCTGGCTGATGTACCTCGGCCACGGATGACGTGGCCTAGCGCTAACACGTTCACCAGTGTCCTCGGAGGGATGCGGCGCTGCTCCCGGGAAGCGTCTCGCGTTAAAATAACGTCCCAATAACGCAAACGAACCCTCCTTGAATAAATGGCTTCCTATTTGCCTCTGGCGGAGGCCACAGCCCCCGTAATGCAAAAGTGTATCCGGGGAATTGCGAGGTTTGGGGCGTTTGGAAAACCTATCTAATTCAAGCGGAAGCGAGTTATCGAGGGAATCAGTGTGCGACCTGATTGAGGTCGGCCGTTAGCGCCTCGATGTCGAATCCGGGGCAGAAGCCCGCCTTCTTTGCTTGCGGAGGCAGAATTGCGTAGGCTTCGTCGACGCACTCATCCCACCATGCCCAGGTGCCCTGCTGCGTGTTGCCCCAGGTGAGGACCGTGACCCCCCTCTGGTCGTAACCCGTGGCGAACACCGCGTGGCCGTCCGTGGTGAGCGGACCGGGGGTCCAGGGTTGGCGGGCGTCGAACTCCTGGATACAGTTCTGCTGAACCTGGAAGCCGAGATATACGCCGCCAAACAACTGGACCGCCTGCTGGACATGGACGTGGTTCTTGGGATCGATTTTGACGAACGCCAGGATCTTGTCCCCGTCCACCACATTCGATTGCCAATAGTTCAGGACGTCCAGCTCGTTGAGGCCGCCGTCGACGCCCCCGGTAAGGTGCAGGTAGAGTTTGGTCACGGCGTTCTTGGCCATGATGACCTTCGTTTTGCTGACAAACCCCTGGTAAACGGTGATCGCGTGGGCGACGGCGGCGATGGTGCAGTCTCCCAGAGTGTCGTTTCCGTCCATGGGGAAAAGCTTGGCGGGATCGCTGACGCCGACGTCCTTATAGACGCGGGCGAGGTTATCCACGGAAGCGGGCGGAGCCGCAAGCTTGGATGTAGTGTATGTCGCGAACCGAAGTGTCCGGTAATCCTGCTTCGGGGGGTGTTTGCCAAATCGATAGCCTGGCATTGATTTGGGTGCTCCTTTTGTTACTACGCTGTCACTAATAAAATGAAGGAAACCACCCAAACCGTTTCAAGCTTTTTATGGCAGGGAATCCACCACCCGATCAATCTCCTCCGCCGTGATATAGAAATGCGGCGACGTCCGCACCCATCCCGCCCTGGCCGCCGCCGAGATCTTGTTCTCCTTCAAGTGCGCCACCACGGCGACCGAATCTACACCCGGCTTGCGGAAGCTCACGATCCCCGCCCCGGTTTCCGGCGTCCTCTCGCCGAGCACTTCATACCCCTTGCGGCGCACTCCTTCCACGATCCTGTCCCCCAGCGCCTGAATCATGGGCGCCGTCCGCTGCGTGCCCACACCCAGCAGAAACTCCATCGACGCGCGCAGACCGAAGCAGCCGATGGTGTTCAGTGTCCCGCACTCGTAGCGCCCGGCATCGTTCCTGAGAGCCATATCGCGAGCCCCGTAATCGTTGTACGACGCCACGTTGGTCCATCCGAACTCGACGGGTTCCACGCGCTCCTGCAGCTCGCGCGAAATGTACAGCACCGCGCACCCTTCGGGGCCCAGCAGCCATTTGTGACCGTCCGCGGCCAGCGCGTCGATGTGGCATTCGCGAGCGTCCAGCGGAAATACGCCCATCCCCTGAATCGCGTCGACGAAGTAAATCACACCATGCCGTTGGCAAATCTCGCCGATGGCCTTCACATCCGCGCGATACCCTGTTAAGTACTGCACGAAGCTGATGGCCAGAAGCCGTGCACCCTTGGCCGCCGCGTCGATTTTCTCCAGGGGATCGGTCACGCTCAGCCAGTCGAGTGTGACGCCCTTCGACGCGAGCCTTTGCCACGGATATTGATTCGCCGGAAATTCCTCCTTGAACGCCACGATGCGGTCCCCCGCCCGCCAGTCCAGCCCCATGGCGATAGTCGCGATGCCCTCTGACGTGTTCTTGGTGAGCGCGACCTCCTGCGGCGTGACGTTCACCATCCGCGCCGTGGCGCGCCGCACGCCTTCGTACGCGTCCAGCCACTTCTCGTAATGCAGCGAGCCGTACAGCATCCCGTCCTCGCAAAACCACTTCATCGCGTCCGCTGCGGGCTTCACCAGCGGAGCAACCGCGGCGTGATTCAGGTAAATCAGCGACTCCGTGACGGGAAATTGCGCCCTCAGCTCAGAAAAGTTGTCGTACTCCATCTTTTCGATGGTACGTTATATCTATATGCGGCGCGTGTGCGCGATTGCCGTGTTCCTGCCCTTGGCATTCGCCCAAAACCCCAAAAACGACCCGAATCAGATCGGCGCGCGCGATGTGTCCAAGGGCGTCAACTGGTATTCCATTCAAAAGGAAATGGCCCTGGGCAAGCAGCTGGCCCAGGAGGTGGAGAAAACCCATAAGGTCGTTACGGACATGGGCGTAACGGAATACGTCAACCGCGTCGGCCAGAACCTGGCGGCGCATTCTGACACCAGGATCCCGGTCACCATCAAGGTGATTGAAGGCGACGAGCCAAACGCGATCACCCTGCCCGGCGGCTATATTTACGTCCAGACCGGCCTGATCCGCACCGCCGATACCGAGGCGCAGCTGGCCGCCGCCATCGCCCATGAAATCGCCCATGTCGCCGCCCGCCACGGAACGAGGCAGGCCACGCACGAGCAAGTGGGCCAGCTCGCGACGATTCCCCTGATTTTCCTGCCCTTGGGTGGCCTCTGCGGGCTCGGCGCGAACCATGTGCTGCTGCCCGCCGGCCTGCTGGCGGAGCAGCGGGGCTATGAAAAAGAGGCCGATATGCTCGGCCTTCAGTATCTCTACAAGACCGGCTACGATCCGCTGGGCATGGTCGAGATCTTTGAACGAATCTTTTCCCTGGATGACCGCAAGCAGGGCAAGGTCGGCCGTGTTTTTTCCACCCATCCGGACGGCGACCAGCGCCTGATCGCGGTCCAGAAGAATATCGAAAGCCAGCTGGCCGAACAGGAGCAATACGTCGTGACGACGTCCGATTTCAATAAGATGCAGGCACGGCTGACCGCCCTCGATTGGGAAAAGAAACCGGAGCCGGTAGGGCCCAAGCCGCCCACCCTTCACAAGTCCGGCGACGATGCCGCCACGGCGAAAAAACTCGTACCGCAATCTACCGCTCGTGCGTCCCAGATTAAGGAAGCTTATAATATTAGGTGAAAGGAGTCCTCATGCGCCGCTTTCTAGGACTCAATTCTGTTCTGCTCCTCTGCTTCTCCCTTCTTGCCACCTCCGTGTACGCGGACGACAAGAAGAAGGACCCGGATGCGATCGGCGATCGCGACGTTGGCAAGGGCGTGAACTTTTATTCGCTCGAAAAAGAAATCGCCATGGGCAAGCAACTCGCACAGGAAGTGGAGCGGCAGGCCAAGATCATCGACGACCCGGTGATCGCGGAATACGTCAACCGCGTCGGCCAGAACCTGGTGCGCAACTCCGACGCCAAGGTTCCGTTCACCATCAAGGTGATCGACACCGAGGACGTGAACGCGTTCGCCCTACCCGGCGGATTTTTCTTCGTCAACTCCGGCCTGATCCTGAAGGCGGATACCGAAGCGGAGCTGGCCGGCGTAATGGCGCATGAAATCGCGCACGTGGCTGCGCGCCACGGCACGCGTCAAGTGACCCGCGGGCAAATCGCGCAGCTTTCGACGATTCCCCTGATCTTCCTCGGCGGCTGGACCGGGTACGGTATCCGCCAAGCTGCCAGCATCCTGGTTCCGATCGGCTACCTGCAGTTCTCGCGGGAGTTTGAAGGCGAAGCGGACATGCTGGGCTTGCAGTACATGTACAAGACCGGCTACGATCCGGGCGCATTCGTCGATTTCTTCGAAAAGATCGAATCGCTGGAAAAGAAGAAGCCGGGAACGATTTCCAAAGTCTTCTCCACTCACCCGCCGACCGACTCGCGCATCATCAAGGCGCAGCAGAATATCCAGACCATGCTGAAGGAGCGGCCGGAGTACGTGGTCACCACGTCGGAATTCAACGACGTGAAAGCCCGCCTGATGGCGTTCCACAACAAACGCAAGATCGATACCAGGGACCCGGGCCGTCCGCAGTTAAAGAAGGCTCCGGGATCGGGGACGTCCGGCGATAAGGGATCTTCGAGCGGAGATGACGATCGTCCGACCTTGAAGCGCCGTCCGGACGGCGGCAATAACTAGTAGATTTTCTCCCTCCTTGACAAAAAAAAGGCCCGCGACTCCGGTCGTGGGCCTTTTTCGTAAATGTAAACCTCTCTATGCGATCGCTGCCGTGCAAGCCGGGCAGCGCTTGGCCGCCAGGGGAATCTCCGTGGTGCATTCCGGACACGGCTTCGTGGTTGGCGCCGCCTCTGCAGCCGGTTTCTGCATCTTGTTCGCCGCCTTCACAACGAGGAAGATGACGAACGCGACGATCAGGAACTCAATCACGGTGTTTAGGAACGCGCCGTAGGCGATCACCGGCACCTTCGCCGCCTTGGCCGCCGCCAGCGTGTCTACGCTCTTGCTGGGATCCAGGTTGATGAATAGGTTCGAGAAGTCGACTTTGCCGAGCAGCAGCCCGATTACCGGCATCAGTAGGTCGTTGACCATCGACGCTATGATCTTTCCGAACGCCGCCCCGATTATGACGCCGATGGCCAGGTCGAGGACATTCCCTCGCATGATGAATTTCTTGAATTCAGATAGCATCCTGATACCATATCACTCATATGGCTGAGTTGCTGATCGTTACCTGCCCCTGCTGCCAGGCGGAGTTGCACATCGACCCGGAGACATCCGCGGTCATCCGCCACAAGGAGCACGTCAAGCCACCGACGATCACCGACATGGAAGCCGCCGTGCAGAAATTGAAGGCCGAGCCGACCCGCCGCGAGGAAATTTTTAAGAAATCCGTGAAGGAGCACAAGACGCATCACGACGTGCTCAGCAAGAAATTCGACGAGATGCTGAAGCTCGCCAAAGAGAATCCGGACGAGCCTCCACCAAAGCGCGATATCGATTTTGACTGATCCCCTGCTCACGCCAAGGGTTATAGACGGCGTGTACAACCCCGTCCCATCAGGGCGGGGACGCGACGCTACACCCACCAGGGAGCGGTCGGCTGCTCCCGGATCACGATCTGATTCAAGAACGTCGCCGCCTTCGTGAGGCCTTCGTCCGGAGACATCAGCGTATCCTCGTGCTCAATGGAAAGCACGTAATCGTAGCCGAACATCCTCAGTGTCGAAATAAATTCCGTCCACCAAGCATAGGCGTGTCCGTAGCCGCAGGCGCGGAAAATCCAGGCGCGATTGCGCTCGTCAGTATACTTCTTCGTATCGAGCACACCGGTCTTGGGCAGATTCGCGTCGTAAATCTGCGTGTCCTTGGCATGGACGTGAAAAATGGAATCGCCCAGCACGCGCACCGCTTTAATCGGATCGATGGCCTGCCAGAACATGTGGCTCGGATCGTAGTTGCAGCCGATAGCCTTGCCGGCAATCGAGCGCAGCTTCAGCATGGTCTCCGGGCTATAGACGACAAAGCCCGGGTGCATTTCAATGGCGACCTTCACGCCATGATTCTCGGCGAACTTCGCGTGCTTGGTCCAGTAGGGGATCACCTTCTTCTCCCACTGCCAGTCGAGCACGTCCAGATACTCGGTGGGCCACGGGCACGTCACCCAGTTCGGATACTTCGCGTGATCGCTATCTCCTGGGCAGCCTGAAAAATCGATCACCACCGGCACTTCCAGCTTCTCGGCGAGCAAAATCGTTTTGCGGCTGGTCTCCTGAAACGCCTTCGCGATCGCCTTATTCGGATGCAACGGATTTCCATGGCTGCTCAGCGCGCTGATGGTGAATCCGTTGTCGGCCAGCTTCATCTTGAAATCCTTCAGCGCGGCCCTGTCCTGCAGCATCGAAAGCTTGCAATGCGGATCGCCGGGATAATTGCCCGTGCCCAACTCCACCGTGGAGATGCTCAGGCTCCGCAGTTTTTCAAAGACTTTATCGAGGGGAAACTGCGACAGCAACGGGGTGAAACAGCCGATTCTCATGCAAACGAGAATATCATAGAGAAGTGATTGCGCGAGTCGCGGCCGAGCACCGGAACTCCTACGTCCTGTTGTGTGAAGACGGCTCCGAACTTCACGCCACGCTCGCCGGCAAACTGCGGTTTGAAACCACGCGCCGCGAGGATCTTCCGGCGGTCGGCGACTTCGTCCGCGTGAGGGACTCCGTGATCGAGGAAGTCCTCGCACGCCGCACCGTTATCCGGCGAAAAGCGGCAGGAGAAACCACGGAAGCCCAAGTCCTCGCGGCAAATATCGACACGGTATTCGTCGTCGCCGGCCTCGACCACGATTTCAATCTGCGCCGTCTTGAACGCTACTGCGCGACGGTTCGAGCCAGCGGCGTACAAGCCGTCGTTGCTTTGAACAAGTCCGATCTGTGCGACGATCTCGACGAGCGCCTGCGCCAGGTCCGTGCCGTCGCTCCGGGCACGGACATCGTTGCCATTAGCGCCCTCTGTGGCGACGGAATCGGCGCGCTCCGTCCGTACCTGATTCCAGGCGAGACGGTTGCCTTCCTCGGATCGTCGGGCGCGGGAAAGTCGACGTTGATCAATCTCCTGCTCGGCCGCGACCGCCAATTGACCGGTGCCGTGCGCCAATCGGACAGTCGAGGCCGCCACACGACGACGCATCGCGAACTGCTCGAGACGACCGCCGGAGCGTTTCTGATCGATACGCCCGGCCTGCGCGAGTTGCAGCCGTGGGTGGATGCGGATGATATCGATGGAGCCTTCCCTGAGATCGAAACGCTAGCCCTCCAATGCCACTACCGCGACTGCTCGCACGCGTCGGAGCAAGGCTGCGCTGTGCAGGCGGCGATCGAAGGCGGGTCGCTCGACGCCGGCCGTTTCGCAAGCTATGTAAAAATGCGCAAGGAAGCCGCCTATCTCGAGCGTCAATTGGATGTCCGGGCGCAGCTCGATCAAAAAGCGAAGTGGAAAAAGATTCACAAAGCCATGCGCAACGTCGACAAGCGCGCGTAGTAAGTCAGGGGCAATTCGGGGGAGCTTCGCTCCTCACGCCCAGCTTCGATAAATTCTCGCGAGCGTCATCAAGGCATGCGTCGCGTGCCAGCGCCCGTTCGAACTCCGCCACGGCCGCCTCGCGCGACCCAAGCGCTGCTAACGCCACGGCCCTGTTACTAATCGCCTTTGCGTCACCGGGGTTCATAGCCAGAGCCTTGCCGAACGCCTGTAGCGCCTCCGCCGGACGCCCAAGCGTCAGCAGCAGCCTTCCGCGTTCCGTGACAACATCCGCGCTTTCGGGCGCATCCGCCAACTCTTCGAGACCTTTTTCAGGCGGAAGCGCGCGAGCCAGGTGGATCCTTGGCCGCGCCGCCCAGGGCGCACGCCGTTTCGCCTCGCTCCAAAGCGATTCCGGATGCATCCACAAAATCGAATAACGAATTGAGATCGCGATCAATCCGAAGGCAATCGCCGCCGCCGCGCTCCTGTCGATCTTTTCGAGCAACAACCCCGCGCACGCAGCGAATGCGATCATTGGCAGATACATGCGCCGGTCTGCCGCCAGATCCGCCGCTGGAAGAATAGAAGAACTGGGCGCGAGCAGCAGCAATCCGAGTAAGAACCAACGGCGGCCGCGGAATGGAATCAAGCAGACCGCCGCCAGCGCGGCCCACGCCACAATCGCCATCCAGAGCGGCGGCTGCTGGAGCGACGGATCGATCGAGAATCCCCACGGAATCACCAGGAGCCGCAAATATCGCCAGACGGCCACGCCTTGCGACGCCAGATACGCTAAGGGGGAAATCCCCGCCCGCGCACCCACGCCCGAGCCTTGCAACGCGGCCCCAGCCATCACCGTGCGCACGCCAATTGCCGCCGCCGTCGCCAGCATCGCGGAGAATGCCCGCCAGTTGCGCGGCGTGGGGAGCAAAATCAGGACCAGAGGCAGCGCCGCGCACTCTTCTTTCGCCAGCATTGCCACTGCGAACCACGCTGCTGACCGCCAGAATCTCTGCGCGATCCAGCTTCGCACCGCGAGCAGGCTGAACAACGTTGCCAGCAACGTCGCCCGCGCGAAGACGTACGCCACGGGCTCTGTCATCATCGGATGCACCGCGAAGATCATGGCTCCGATGAAACCGGCGCGCTCCCCAATCAGCTTGCGCAGTACGTCGAACAGCAGCGCTACCACTGCCAGATGCACCGCCAGATTCACCACGTGCCAGGACAGCGGCGATCGCCCAAACAGGGCGTCGTTCAGCCAAAAAGACAGTTCGGTTAGCGGCCTGGTCTGCCGGAAGCAATCGATCCAGCGCGCGGGCAGCATCACTGGAGACTTGGAAAACAGCGCGAAATCGTCAAATTCGAACGCCGCACCGACGCATCCGCCGAATGCGGCGAGCGCCGCTGCCCACAAAAGGAGTTTCTCGCGCAAATGTTATTATGTGGCTTGCCGAAGCTCTCCGCCAAGCCCAAGACCGCCGCCGAACGCGCCGCGCGCGTCAAAAAAATCCTCGCGACGCTTGATGAGATGTACCCCAACGTCACCTGCGCCCTGCATCATTCCAATGCCTGGGAGTTGCTCGTCGCCACGATTTTGTCCGCGCAATGCACCGATAAGCGTGTCAACATGGTGACGCCCGGGCTGTTCAAGAAATATCCAACGATTCGGGACTTCGCCAACGTCAGCCAGGAGGAACTGGCGCAGAATATCAAGTCCACCGGGTTTTTTAATAACAAGGCAAGGTCGATCATCGGCGCGGCGAAGAAAATCCTGGGCGATTTCCACGGCGAGGTCCCGCGCGATATCGACGAGCTTCTCACCGTGCCCGGAGCCGCGCGCAAGACCGCGAACGTGGTGCTCGGCACGGCGTTCGGCATTGCCAGCGGAGTGGTGGTCGATACGCACGTGCAGCGCATCGCCCAACGCCTGGACTTAACTAAGGAAACCGATCCGGGAAAGATCGAAAAGGACCTGATGAAGGTGATCCCGAAGGAAAAATGGATTCTGTTTTCCCACCAGATCATTCATCTTGGCCGCGGCCCCTGCGTCGCGCGCAACCCGAAGTGCGCCGAGTGCAAGCTGGAGCCGCTGTGTTACGCGAAGGATAAAACGATCTAGCGGTTTGAAGCTATGGAGTTTTTGAAAAGCCGGAGGCGCAAGGGGCTGGCGCTCATCCTGAGCGCTTCCTGTGCGTATGGCCAGCCATCGGATTGGGACGCATTCGTGGCCCGGGTCCGCGCGGCTGCCCTCGCCTACGATGGCCAGCTTGCGGATTTCCTGTGCATTCAGACGACCCGGCGCTCAGCAGACAACTCGGGCTCGGGCAAACATTGGAAGCTCCTGGAGACCCAGGTGGTTGAGGTCGCCTACGTGGGCCACCGCGAGAAGTACCGCCTAATCTCCGTAAATGGCAAGGACAAAGCCCCGGACAAGGCGGTGAAGCGCGGTTATTTCACACCGGGCGGTGAATTTGGGTCATTCCTCAAGCGAATCTTCGAACCCCGGGCCAATGCCCAGTTTTCCTGGGATCACGAGGAATTCCCCGGTGGAAAACGCGTCTGCGTGTTTCGCTACCAGGTGGCGCGGTCCTCCACGACGATGGTGATGCAGGCGGATTTGGATAACGTTCCGCTCGCGCACCACGGCGTGGTTTACGTGGAATGCGACACTGGAGCTGTTCTCCGCTTTCAGACTGAGTCCGAGGAAGCCAGCGTCCAGAGGAATGGCAGAGCAGTCGCCGTCGGTCAGAAGTGCGATGTTCGCTACGTACCGGCGAAAATCGGAGGCAAGGAATTCCTGTTGCCGCAGACCGCCGACGAGATCGCCATTTTCGGTAAAGGGCTGACCCGCGCGGAGATCAGCTTCGATCGTTACCGCAAGTACGAAGCCAGTTCGACCATCACCTTCGACGATCCGCCGAAGCCGTAAAGACTACCGCACCGTCGGTTCGCCAGCCAGGTGCAGACCCTTGTGGATCGCGTACAGGGCCAGTTCCAGGCGATCGGAAACGCCCAGCTTGTCGAAGATGTTATGCAGGTGGTTCTTGACCGTCTGCTCGCTGATGAACATCTTCTCCGCCATCTCTTTGTTCTTATAGCCTTGCGCAACCAGCGCGACGATTTCCCGCTCGCGGGCCGACAGAGGGCTCCTCTCGCGATTTTTGCCGCCGCCCGAGGAATGGCCGCCGCCCATGCCGCCTTCCTGCCCGGTGGAGAACTGACGCATGACGGCTGCCGTCGTGTGCGAATCGAGCCATATCTCGCCCGAGTTCACCTTGCGGATGCTTTTCACGATCAGATCCGGCGCGGTCTGCTTCAACACAATGCCGCTGCAGCCCAACTTCATCGCCTGCACGAATTCGTTCTTGTCCTCCGATGCCGTCAAGATGATCACGCGCGTGCGTTTGTTGGTCTGCTGCAACGCCTGGAGCGCGGAGAGTCCGTCCAGATTCGGCATCCGGAGATCGAGCAGAAGCACGTCCGGATCCAGCGCCTGGACCTTCTCGATCACCTCGCGGCCGTCTCCGGCTTCTCCGACGATCTCAAAGTCGTCTTCCAAAAGGAGGAGTTTCTTCAGGCCGTCGCGCACGATCGGGTGATCGTCGGCGATGACGATCCGCACCGTCGCCTTCTTTTTTTCCGTCCCTTCGGAATTGTCATTTATAGGGGCTACCATAGCGTTCATAGGCTCCACGTCAATTGCTCCGGACTCCATGCTAAAGGGTTCTAGTACTCTGCACAATTGAGAGTCCCCTAGTGATATCGCTAGAGATCGCACTTAATTAGTTCCTAAGGTCGCCTTAGTCCTGGCGGGGGATTCACTATATAAATGGGTTCCAACGCGCTATAATCCCGCCATGACTCAGTCGTCCAAACCACGCCGCGCCTTCTTGCGAGGAGCACTGGCCGCCGGGGGACTCGGCGCCGCCCAGATCTCGCAAGCGCAAAGTACCACCACGCCAGGATTCGATTTCCTTCCCAAGTACGCCCGGGCCCAGAATTACAAATCGTTGAAGCAATCCAGTTTCGACCACACCGGCGGCAATCGCGATTATTGGAACATCCCCGCTGGAGGCGTTCACGAAGTTTTCAATGCCTCCGGACCCGGCGTGATCACGCATATCTGGTTCACCATCGCCGCCCGCAGCGGCGATCATTTAAAGGAGTTGGTTCTGCGCGCCTACTGGGACGGCAACTCCAAGCCTAGCGTCGAAGCGCCCATCGGCGACTTTTTCGGCCTGAATCTGAACTCCTACCAGATCTATGAATCGGCGTATCTGGCCTGTTCGCCAGGAAAATCGCTGAATTGTTACTTTGCCATGCCGTACAAGCAATCGGCGCGGATCACCGTCACGAACGAGGGCAAGCAGGACGTGGGCGCGTTTTATTCGAACATCGACTACATGTCCGTCCCCCGCCTGCCCGCTGACGCGATGTATTTTCACGCGCAGTACCGGCAAGCCGCGCCCTGCGTCCCAACCACGGGTAACGACGCCAAGATCAACCTGGACGGTAAGTTCAACTACGTCTTCACGGAAACGCGCGGACGTGGGCATCTGATGGGCGTGACGCTCGGCGTCCTGCAGAACGCCGAATACTGGTGGGGCGAAGGCGACGAGATGATCTTCGTCGATGACGAGGCCAAGCCCCTGATCAACGGCACCGGCTCCGAGGATTACTTCCTCGGCAGTTGGGATTTTGGCGGCCGCGACGGCGCGCAGCCCTTCGCGCATCGCATGTATGGCGCTCCTCTAATCGCCGCCCCGGAGCGCACCGGAGGCCGATGGTGCTGCTACCGCTGGCACGGCGACAATCCCGTGACGTTTGAAAAGTATCTGAAGTACACCATTGAGCACGGCCACGCCAACGATCGGGGTGACAATTTCTTCTCCGTCGCTTATTGGTACCAGGCCGCCCCGTTCACCGATTTTCCCGCGCTGGCGTCCGTGGACGCTCGCATTCCCAAAGTGAGGACCGCATGAAGAAACTTCTCCCGATTCTGATCCTGCTCCCAATGTTCGCCGCCGACCCTCCGGGCTTCACCGTCTGGAAGGCGAGTGAGTTGAAGACAGAGGAGACAAAGCTCGCCGGCAAAATGACCGACAAAATGATCGGCAGCGAAACGCTGGCGAACTACGGCAGCCACCTGACGATGCTCGCGCACCGCGAGGGCGACGGGGAGGTGGAAGTCCATGACAAAATGGCCGACGTGTTTTACATCATCTCCGGCGAGGCGACCCTTGTGGTAGGCGGAACGGTGGTGGGTGCGCACGTTACCGCGCCCAACGAGACGCGCGGCACGTCGATTACGGGCGGGGTGAAGAAGATGGTCGCCGCAGGAGACGCGGTGCACATTCCGGCCAAGATGCCTCATCAGATGTTCGTGGCCAAGGGCAACAAGGTGACGTACTTCGTGGTGAAGGCCGAGCAGCCGTAAACCGCCAAATCGCCGAGCCTCCGCACCGTAAGACTCTGCGTGAAAACGCGGGCGTTGACCGCTCCCGATGGTCGCGGCTTTCTTTATCTCCATGAATCTCCGGCGCCGGAAAAAGAGCCGCGACAAGCAGGAGCGGTCAAGGCATTTAATTCTCTATGGACGCCTGATCGGCGGCGGGCCGTCCACGAACATCACATCATCTTTGACGGTCAGATTCTGAAAGTCGAGACGGCGGGACGCGAAGCGGCTGCCAACATACTCATACTTCAAGACGAGTGCTTGTGAATCGACGCTCGCTTCTACAAACGGCCCTCCGAACAAAGGCCAGTGCTCGTAGTCGAGCGCCTTCCCGTCGATCTTCGGCGTCTGCCCGTAGGTAAACTCCATCGTAGCGCCGCGCAGCGTGCGGAATTTCACCGTCGGCGTGGGGTCCAGATGAAAATCCAGCGGCAGCGTCTTGATCGCCTTCGCGAACGACGCGAGATCCCGATACTCCGACGCCGCGGCGGCCTGCACCACGAATCCGTTCTTAAGATATGGACTGAACAGCCTGCGCCCTCCGCCCTCAATCGGCTTCCAGAAGTATTTCTGCAAGGGCCGGCACGCGATATAGACCGAATCTCCGCCGCGCATGAAGACCCAGCCGGAATCTTCCGTCACCTCGCCTAAGTCTTTCGAGAAAAATCCGTTCACGTGCGGGAAGCGGGTCCCCGGCGCAATGTCGTACAGAGCAATCACGGTGTCCCGATCCTGGACGATTTTTTCGTAAGGCGAGCCGCCCAGCAGTTTATCCGGTGAATCGTATGTCTTTTTCGATTTGGCCACACCTTCGGCCGCGCCGTCCGGATTGAAGACGAAGTAGGTCTGTAACTCATCGACCATGGAGTACGGGTGCATGGTGAAAAACGTATTCTGCACCCCGCGAGCATCCTGCACTGCCCACGTTACGTCCCACGAATGTTCCTGGATGGGCTGCAACGCGCCGCCCTGATCCGACCCGACGGCATATTCGCGCCGCACGTACGTGGTCTTATAAACGGGCCCGTGAATCTCGTCGTTGAAGCGCCAGCGATTGCGCGTGCGCTTGCGTTCGTAATGCGTGTACGGCTTGCTGCGATCCGTCGCGATGCGCTTCAGGATCTCCGGCGGTTCATAGCCGCCGGCGAGCAGGTAATAGAGGACATAATTGGCCGGAACCGTGCCGCGATGGCCCATGCCGAACCACAGCCAGCCGAAATCGGCCGAAACTCCCACGCCGGGTTCGACTAGTTGCTGCTCATAAACGCGCGAATGCGCGCCGACGTACATGCCGTCCAGGTTTTCTGCCGCATAATCCGCGATCAGATAGTCCAGCATCATCGTGGCGCGCTTCTTCATCGCCGGATCGGCTGCCCACGCCGACAGATACGACATGGGCAGCAGATAGACGCCCATGTAGTGCGGCGAATCGTATTCGCCCTGACCCTTGGTCGTAGTGAGCTTCACCCACCCCTCGATCCACTGGCGGGCTTCTTCCATATTCTCCTTTGATGTCTTGCCGGTATACCAATCCGCGTCGGGCCACAGTTGCGACGTCAGGTAGAGGCTGGTGTAGTAGAGCAGGAAATGATTTTCTGTGTCGCCTCGGTAGGGCATATACGTCTTCCATGACCGCCGCAGCGCCTGGCGAGCCGCCGCCGTGAGTTGCCCCCGATCCAGAAACGCGATGGCCGTGACCGGATACATCCAGAACATGTCGCCGGTGGGAGCAGCCAGCAACTGCTCGAGTTTTTGCGAGCACCACGCCGCATCCTCGTGACGCCAGAGCTTGGCTGCGATCTCCGCATAGCCGTAATCGCCGGGGCCTTTGAAGTGCGCGTAGGCGTCGATCATCTCGTTCTTGCGCGCCTCGAATGATTGAGCGCCGAGACTTGCGGCGACAAGTGCTAGGGCAAGACATTTCATTTGACGGGAATGAACCTCATGCGATTCACCACGCTGCCGTCCAAGCCTTGCTTCGACCAGCGCAAGCCAGCGTCGTTCGAGACATACAAGCCGTCATCGCGAACGCTGGCGTACATGCGCCCGCGCGCGGCTGGATCGAAGATCACGCTCACGACTTCCGTCGCCGGCAAACCGCTGTTGCGCGGCGTCCACGTTTTGCCGCCGTCTTCGGAGATAACGACGCCCGGGCCCCAGCCCGCCACCGCCATCCGCTGCGGCTGCGACGGATCGAAGGCCACATCGTACAGCGTCGCGCCCACGCCGGCCCGCCCGCTATTTTCAAAAGTTGTCGCGCAATCATGCGACAAGAAGACGCCTCCCCCCTGCGTCGTGGCGGCCCATTCGCAGGCGTTGTGAGGCGACTGCTCGACGCGCGTCACCTGAAATCCCGCCGCGCCGGCGATATTCCAAGAGGCGCCGCCGTCCTCGGAGCGAAAAATGCCTTCCTCGCCCCCGGAAACGATAATGCCGTGCGAGGCCCGGATCGTCTCGGTGAATTTTCGATGCAGCGGCGCGCCAATTTCCTTCCACGTCGCTCCGCGATCGTGGCTGACGCGGATGCCGTGGCTGTAGGCGTAGTAGAGTGTCGCCGGGTCGTCGCGATCGACGAACACGTCTCGCAGTTCGGTGACGTCGCTTCCCGTGAGAAATCTCCATTCGTTCGCCGAGGAGCGAATCAGGCCGTTACCCGCAGCGAGATAGACAACCGAAGGGTCGGCGGGGTCATAATCGAGCGAAAAAATGAACGGGTGATTGTAGCCCAGGTGCCGCCATTCGCCCGCGCGATTCACAAAGAGCCCGCTGGGAGGCAGCTTCGCGCCGACCACGTACTCCTTGGTCACGGTCATGCACGCGTAAAGGTCGAAATGTTGCGCGCTCGCGGGAGTAGGAATCATCGCGAGCACTGCCAGCCAGCGCATCGTTAGAAAGTATCTCACGAACGGGTAAAATTCGAACAGTGGAAGAACAGGACATTTACTCGCTCATCGGGCACGAGGGCTTTACGCGTTTGGTCGCCTCCTTTTACCGGCAGATCCCCGGCGATGACGTGCTGGGGCCGCTCTACCCGGCGCAAGATCTGAAGGGAGCGGAGCAGCGCCTCCGCGATTTTCTGATGTTCCGCTTCGGAGGACCGTCCACCTATTTGGAAACGCGTGGACATCCCCGCCTGCGCATGCGCCACGCGCCGTTCCCCATCGGTGCAGCGGCCCGCGACCGCTGGGTGCAGATCATGAACCGCGCGCTGGAGGAAGCCGCACTGCCCGCCGAAGCGCACGAAACGCTGAAAACGTTTTTCGCATCGACGGCGACCTTTCTGATGAACAGGGAATCATGACACCGGAAGACTTTCGCCGCATCGCTCTCGAACTTCCCGGCGCAGTGGAAAGCGCCCACATGAACCACCCGGATTTCCGCGTGAATAACAAAATCTTCGCCACGCTCGGCTATCCCGATAAAGCTTGCGCGATGATAAAGCTGCCGCCCGGCAAACAGCGGGAGTTTGTGGAGTTGGGGCACGCCGCCTTCTCCCCCGTTAAGGGCGCATGGGGGAAGCAGGGCGCGACGACGGTGGAATTGGCGAAGGCGCGGGAGGATACGGTGCGCGCAGCGTTGACGCTCGCCTGGCAAAGCACGTCACAGAAGAAACGCCGGTAAACTAGCAGAATGGATCGAGCCGACGCCGTCGAACTGCTGGAAGATCCTTCGCTGCCGGACGAGGTCGCGGCCAAGGCATATCGCGAACTGGCGCGCACTCAGTGCTTTCTGCGCAACACCGCGGCCATCTTTCGCGAACTTCGCAGGAATAGCCTCCCCATCCGCCGCGTGCTGGACATTGGGTGTGGCCACGGCGCGCTGCTTGAAGATATTCGCGGCCGGCTCGGCGTCGACGTCATCGGCTTCGACCTTCGCCCCGCTCCCGCGTCCTGCACGCTGCCAATCGTAAACGGTAACGCCGCCACCGATCCCCTGCCCGAGGCCGACGTCGCAATCTGCGTCTGCATGCTGCATCACCTCTCCCAGCATGACGCCGTGGCCCTGATCCGCAATGCGTCGAGATCCTGCAGGCGGCTCATCGTTCTGGATCTTGTCCGGCACCGTATTCCGTTAGCTCTGTTCCGCGTTTTCCTCAGCCCGTTTCTGAACCGGATCAACGCCGCCGACGGCGTCACCTCGATCAAGCGGGCCTTCACGCCTGGCGAGATGCGCGCCCTGGTGGACGAAGCAGTTCAAGGCACAGGCGCGCGCGTCCGGCACACCGTTGCGCCGTTCTATACGCGGCAGATCATCGATATTGAGTGGCGTTAGTCCGCGCGCAGCGCCTCGGTGGGATCCACTGCCGTAGCCCGCAGCGCGGGAACGTAGCTGGCAAGCGCCGCGATCGCGATGAGCCCTGCCGCGACCGTGGCATACGTCAGCGGATCGACGGGCTTCACCTCGAACAGCAACGACTTCATCGCTCGGGTCATGCCGGCAGCGGCGATCAGCCCGCAGGCGACCCCGATGGCCGCCAGTTGCAATCCCTGCCCGACGAACATGCGCGTCAGTACCTCTCTGCTCGCGCCCAAAGCGACGCGGATCCCGATCTCGCGTGTCCTCTGCGCCACCGAATAGGAGATGACTCCGTAGATGCCCACCACGCCCAGCAGCAGCGCCATCGCGCCGGCGATGGCCAGCATGACCAGCGTGAAAGACGTCCGCGCCAGGGATTTATTGTAGATTTCCTCAAGCGAGTGAACGTCAGCCAAGGGCAGGTTCGGATTGACGGCCCAGACCGCGCGGCTAATCTCATTGACGAATCCGCTCGATCCGGTGCGGCTGCTGCGGACCATGTACGCCATCCCTCGCATGACAAACTCTTGGTCTCCGGAAAAATTGTCCATCAGGATAGGCCACATCACGACCGTGGGCGCCTTTTCATTCACGCCGTCGTCGCGTATATCGCTGACCACGCCGACGACTTCCCGCCACTCCGCCTTCAGGCTCTCGCGAACGCGCTTGCCGATCGCCGCTGCCGGATCCCGCCAGAGTTCGCGCGCCAGATTTTCCGACACCAACACCACGGGACGCCTCTCGTAAACATCCGTCCAGGTGAAGTCACGGCCCGCTACCATCGAGCCTCCCATGGTCCTGGCAAATCCGGGCGAAACAAACTTAAAACGGCGCAACGGGGGAATCTGCGACTCGCTATAGACTCTGTCCTGGGCAAACATCGCGTCGGTCCATCCCAAGCCGGTCATTGGAACGATGCTCGTCGAGGCGACGGAGGCGACGCCGGGAATGGCCGCGATCTTGTCTATGATCTGCTGTTCGGTCTGCGCAACGCGCATTTCATCCTTCGCCTGCGAAACGGGGATGGAGATGCGCAGCGTTTCCACCTGCTCCGGCCGCGAGAATCCCGGTTCCACGCGCCGCAGCGTCTGGAAGGTCCGGAGCATCAATCCCGAACCGATCAACAGCACCATTGCCAGCGTAACTTGCACCACCACCAGCGCATTCCGCGCGCGATGCCTCTCCCTGCTCAGGCCGAGCGTGCGGCTCCCCGCGCGAAGAGCGGTACCGAGTTGCGGCCCGGCATACTTGAATACCGGAATCAGGCCGAACAGCAAACCGGCGAAAAGGGAGACCACTAATGTGAAGAGCAGAACCGCGCCGTCGATCGAAACGTCTTCGAGGCGCGGAAGATTCGCCGGCGCGATGGCCACCAGCAGCCGCAACGCCCCATAGGCGCACCCCAGCCCCGCGATGCCGCCCGCCACGCTGAGCATCACGCTCTCGCTCAACAGTTCCCGCGCGATCCGTCCCCAGCCCGCGCCCAACGCGGCGCGAATCGCCAACTCCTGCCTTCGCCCATCCGCCCTCACCAGCAGCAGATTCGCCACGTTCGCGCAGGCGATCAGCAGCACCATGCCGATGGTTCCCATCAGCACCCACAACACGCCGGAGAGATCGCCCACCAGTTGCTCCTTCAGCGGCTTCACCAGCGGAGCCAGCTTCGCCTCCGCGAACATTGTCTTGTTGTATCCCGGGAATGGAGGAAATGCCTCGAGTGCGACGGGAATCAGTCGAGCCATGTCGGCGCTCGCCCGCTCCATGCTGACGCCGGGCTTCAATCGGCCCATGGCCTGATAGCTGAACTGCCCCAGGAACACCTTGTTCCGGTCCCGGCGCATCGGCAGCACCAGGGCCGCCCGCGAATCGAGGAAGCGAAATTTCTCGGGGAGCACACCGATCACTTCGGTTGCGTGGCCGTTAACCAGGATTCGCCGGCCGATCGCGGACCGTTCGCCTCCCATTCGCGCTTTCCAGTAGCCGTAGGTCAGGACCACTGTCTCCGGGCTGCCTGGCGAGTCGTCGGCCGCCGAGAAGATCCTCCCCATCGCCGGCGTAACCTTCAGCAGCGGCAGCAAACCGTCAGTGACATCCAGCACCGCGACCTCTTCCGGCTCGGCCAGACCCGTGACGCTGACCGTATCGTTCGCCCACATCCCGACATCTTCCAGCGTCCGGCCCTGCTCGCGATAGATGTAATAGAGGAACGGTGCCATCCCCGCATGCTCGATGTTCACGCCGGGAGCCTTGTGATCCAGTGCGATCAGTTTGGAGGGCTCCGGATACGGCAGAGGCTTCAGCAGCACCGCGTCAATCACGCTGAAAATCGCGGTGTTCGCGCCGATGCCGATCGCCAATGTGAGCACCACGATCAGGGTGAACATCGGCGTGCGCAGCAGGCGGCGAAGAATATAGCTCGGCCTCATGCAAGCTTTATACGCGTTTGCCGCAGGAAAGTTCGCATATGATGAAGACTCATGAAACTTGCGGCATTTTTCCTGGGTAGCTGCCTCATCGCCCAGCCTCATACAAACTGGTCCGATTACAGCGGCGGTCCCGATTCCGCACAGTATTCCGCTCTCGGACAGATCAACCGCTCCAACGTCGCGAAGTTGGAGCGTGTTTGGACCTTCTCCACCGGCGACCACAACAAATACTTCTTCAACCCCCTTGTGGTCGACGGCGTCATGTATGTGCTGGCGAAGAACAATAAGATCGTCGCACTCGATGCGGCCGCGGGGAAAGAGCTCTGGACCCACGAATCCGGCACGGACATCAAGATCATCACCAGCCGCGGCATCAATTATTGGGAGAGCAAGGACCGTTCCGACCGCCGTCTTTTGTTCGCCAGCAATCATTTTCTGCGCGCCATCGACGCCCGCACGGGCAGGACGATTCCCTCGTTCGGCGTCGACGGCGCGGTGGATTTGAAGGAAGGGCTGGGCCGCGATCCGAAAACGCTGACGCTGGTGCAATCGACAACGCCGGGCCGCGTCTTCGAAGACCTTCTGATCCTCGGATCAGCCACGAATCAGGGCTACGGCTCGGCGCCCGGCGATATTCGCGCCTTCGACGTGCGCACCGGGCGCGTCGTGTGGACGTTCCACACCATCCCTCACCCGGGCGAATACGGCTACGAAACCTGGCCGGCCGAGGCGTGGAAGAAGGTGGGCGGCGCCAATGTCTGGAGCGAACTGACGCTCGACGTGGAGCGAGGCATTCTGTTCGCGCCCACGGCGAGTGCGAAATACAATTTCTACGGTGTGGACCGCGCGGGCGCAAATCTGTTCGCCGATTGCCTGCTGGCGCTCGACGCACGCACCGGCAAGCGCCTGTGGCATTTCCAGATGGTGCATCACGATATTTGGGATTACGACGATCCCACCGCGCCGAAGCTCGTAACTCTGCATCAGGGCGGAGAGACGATCGACGCGGTGGTGCAGGTGAGCAAGCAGGGCTTCGTCTGGGTGTTCGACCGTGTCACCGGCAAGCCGGTTTGGCCGATTGAAGAACGGCCGGTACCCAAATCCGATATGCCCGGCGAGCAGACATGGCCGACGCAGCCATTTCCCACCAAGCCGCCGCCGTACGCGCGCCAGAAATTCACGGTGGACGACTTGAGCCCCTACCTATCGCCCGAGGATCGCGCGAAATTCCGCGACCAGATGCTGAGCGCGCGCAATGAAGGCCTGTTTACACCTCCCGGCAAGCGCGACACGGTGCAGATGCCCGGCAACAACGGCGGAGCCAACTGGGGCGGCGCGGCCGTCGATCCCACCAAGGGCACTCTGGTCGTCGTGTCGAAGGACATGCCGTCGATGCTGAAGCTGGAGGCCGACAAGAACGCCGAGGATCACTATTTGAGCGGTTTCGGCTTCATGATCGCGAGCGACGGGATGTCGCCCATCGCGCCCCCATGGACGTCGCTCACGGCGTACGACCTGAACGAGGGCGTCATCAAGTGGAAGATCGCACTGGGTGACGTGCCGGAAAGAAACCTGAAAGGCACGGGCACGCAGTATCCAAAGGTCGGCCCAGTGATCACCGCGGGAGGCCTGCTGTTCACCGGCACGCGAGACAAGAAGGTCCGTGCGTTCGACGTTGAGACCGGCAAGCAGCTCTGGGAAGCTCAAGTTGACGCGGCGCTCGAAGGAATGCCCGCCGTGTATCAGATCGACGGCCGCGAGTACATCGTCTTTTGCGCAGCGGCGCAGGAGGGGCTGACGCCGGCGACGCAGAAGCCGATTCAGGGCGCTTACGTGGCGTTCGCATTGCCGCGCTAAAGCGTCTGGGAACAAGCCTGTTTAGATTCAACGAACGAGTTTCAGCGCCCGCCGGAACAACGCGTCGAAATCATCCGGACCGCCGCGAGCTTTTTCCACCGCCGCCTCCGCCGCCGCGCGCGTCGATCCGAAGTTCATCAGCGCCGAGATCGCGTCCTGCTCCGTCGCCGTAAAGGTCGGCTGCGCAGCCGCGACCTTGATGGGCACGCCAATCGAGTCGAGCTTGTCACGCAGTTCCAGCACCATGCGCTCCGCGGTCTTCTTGCCGACGCCAGGGATCTTCACCAACTGCTCGACGGCGCCATTGCGAATCGCGGCGATCAACTCCGGCCCGGCCAGGCCGCTCATGGCGGTCACTGCCAGCTTCGGCCCGATGCCGCTCACGGTGATCAATTTTTCGAATAGCGATTTGTCCGCTGCGGAGACGAATCCGAACAGCGATAAGGCGTCCTCGCGGACGTGCGTATGGATATGAAGCGACACTTCCTGCCCCGCCGCCGGCAACGACGAGTACACCGAAACAGGAATGGTCACTTCATAGCCGACGCCGTGGACATCCACCGTCACCGCGTTCGGATGTTTTTCGAGCAGAAGCCCGCGCAAGTGAGCAATCATGAAAGATACAGAATAGTATGCGCCGCAGGTTCTTTGTTGAGGAAGTGAGAAGCGGGCTTGCCGAAATCTCCGGCGACGATGCCCGCCACCTGACCCGCGTGCTCCGCGTGGAGCCGGGACAGCGTTACGAAATCTCCGATAATCGCCATGTCTATCTGGCGGAAGTCGATACCGCGCGCAAGGAGTACGTCAGGTTCCGCACGCTGGAAAAACTGCCCAAGCCCGAGCCTACCGTGCGCCTGATCCTTTGTGCCGCGCTCATCAAGTTCGATCACTTCGAATGGATGATCGAGAAGGCCACCGAACTGGGTGTGTCTGAAATCGTGCCCGTGGAGACGATCCGCAGCGAACGAGGGCTGGAGCGCGCCGCCCACAAGCGGCTAGAACGATGGCGGCGAATCGCGCTGGAGGCGAGCCAGCAATCGCGGCGGGCGTTTCTGCCAGAGGTCGCCGAGCCGGAGGCTTTGGAAGCCACGTTCCAACGCGCCGCGACGCAGCGATTCGCCCTGGACGAAGACCCCTCCGTCAAGCCCCTGCAGGCCGCCTTGCCTGCCCACCGCGACGTTTCCGACACCGTGGCGCTCTTGATCGGCCCCGAAGGCGGATGGACCGCCGTGGAGCGCGAGCAGTTCGCCCCGGCTGGGTGGACGCCCGTTTCGATGGGCCCGCTGATCCTTCGTGCGGAGACGGCTGCGCTAGCGGCGTTGGCGGTTGTGGGATCAACTTGGCTGCTAAACTAGAGAATTGGTCAATCGTCTCGTTTTTGAGAATCTGAAGCACCGGCCGGTGCGCACCGCACTCAGCGCAATCCTGATCGGCGTAGGAGTCACGATGATCCTCTCGCTGGTCGGCGTGAGCCAGGGCGTCACCAACGATATGTCGGCCCGGTCCCGCGGCACCGGAGCGGACGTCATGGTGCGCCCGCCGAACAGCTCGTTGTTCAACATGTCGGGCTCGAACATGCCGGAAAAGGCGGTAGCGGTGGTCCGGCAGCAGCCGCACGTCACGCTTGCCACGGGAACCCTAGTACAGCCCGTTGGAGCGATGTTCACCTCCATTGCTGGCATCCATCTGGACGAATTCAACGCGCTGAGCGGCGGATTTCATTACAGCGCCGGCGGACCGTTCACCGGGCCCCATGAACTTTTGGTGGACGAGGTGCAGGCGCGCACAGACCACCTCCATCCCGGCTCGATCGTGAATTTCGGTAATAAGTGGCGTGTCACCGGGATCGTTGAATCGGGAAAGCTCTCGCGCATGTTCGCGCAGATTGAGCCGTTGCAGGAAGAATACTCGCAGACAGGAAAAATCAGCATTGTTTGGGTGAAGGTGGACGATCCGGCCAACATTGCCGACGTGATTGCTGCGCTCAAGGCAAGGCTGCCAGATTACAACATCTATTCGATGGACGAGATGACGTCGTTGCTCACCGCGAATAACGTCCCGCTGGTCAAGAGTTTTACCAAGGTCGTCATCGGCATTTCGATCGTGGTGGGATTTTTGGTGGTGTTTCTGTCCATGTACACGGCCGTGCTGGAGCGCACGCGCGAAATCGGAATCCTGAAGGCGCTGGGCGCTTCGCCGGCCTACATTTTGGGCATGCTGCTGCGGGAGACGGTGCTGCTGGCGATTCTCGGATCCGTGGCGGGGATTCTGATGACGTACGGAGCGCGGGAATTGCTGAGCGCCTTCGCGCCGACCTTCCCCATGGTGATCGTCAGGAACTGGTGGCCGGTGACGGCTGCGCTGGCCATCGGCGGATCGCTCATCGGCGCGCTCGGGCCCGGGTTCAAGGCGGCCAAGCAGGACGCGATCGAGGCTCTGTCCTATGACTGAGCAGATGATCGAAATTCGCGACCTGACGAAAACCTACCGCCAGGGCGACGTCGACGTGCACGCGCTGCGCGGCGTGAATTTATCCGTGGCCAAGGGCGAGTTTCTCTCTGTCGTCGGACCTAGCGGCTCCGGCAAATCGACGCTGTTCAATATTCTCGGTGGTTTGACGCCGCCGACCTCCGGCACCGTTCATATCGACGGCCGCGATCTCCTGCGGATGAGCGACAGTCAACGCACCGATCTGCGCAAAAAAACTGTCGGCTTCGTCTTTCAGAAATACAACCTGCTGCCGACGCTGAGCGCCCAAGGCAACATCGACATCGCGCGCGACATCGCCGGCAAGAAGAGCGTGGGCCCAGACCCTTGGTTCGAGGAAATCCTGAATCTTCTGGGCATACGGGACCGCATGCATCACAAGCCCCGTGCGCTATCTGGCGGCGAGCAGCAGCGCGTGGCCATCGCACGCGCCATCGTGAATCATCCGGCCATTCTGCTGGCCGATGAGCCGACCGGCAACCTCGACAGCGAAAATTCCACGGCAGTGCTTGGCATCCTTCGCGATCTGAACGACCGCCTCGGCCAGACCATCCTGATGATCACGCACGATCCGGAAGCGGCGGCGTACGGCCATCGTATGGTGCGCATGCGCGATGGCCGCGTGATCCCTTAACCCATCGGGAACTTTTCCGCGCGAACGTTGTCTACAAGGGCATGTTCGAGCAATCGCTTCTTCTCGATCCTTCCGGAGCACGGAAAACCGGGGCTCTGGCGATTTCTCTCACCATGCAGACCGCGGCCGTTGCCCTCTTGATCGCGCTGCCGTTGATCTACGGCGACCGCTTGCCGATTGCGCCGCGCTTCACCTCGCTGCCGTCGCCTCCTCCGCCACTACCGCCGGAGCGGCCGCGCACGGAATCGCACGCCTCAACCGCTCAGCGGAACATCGTGCGATTGCTGTATGTCGCCGCTCCGAGACACATCGTGCCTTTGTCCGAGATTCCGGAGATATCCGCGTCAGATGCGCCGCCTGCTTACACCTACAGCGACTCCTCGGGCGTGCCCGGAGGTATTGGAATCGCCACTAGCGCGCCCCAAGTCTTACATGAAATGTTCCCGACGCCGAAGCCTCCCGCCGTCGAAGCACCGAAGGCGCCCACCAAACCCGTCCCGATCGGCGGCGATGTGCAAGCGGCCAAGTTAATCCGGAAAATCGTGCCCGTTTATCCTCCGCTGGCGCGGCAGGCTCGCGTATCGGGCACCGTGCGGCTGATCGGCATCATCGCCAAGGACGGGACGATTCAGCAACTGCAGGTTGTCAGCGGCCATCCGCTATTGATCGCCGCGGCGATGGATGCGGTGCGCCGGTGGATCTATAAACCGACGCTGTTAAACGGCCAGGCAGTGGAAGTGATCGCGCCCATCGACGTAATCTTCACCCTTGGACGGTGATCTTCTTCCACTTTTTTCCGGCACGGATGGTGTGCGTGCCTGCGGCCGCGTGCCACTTGAGATCGGAGTTGCGCGCGCCGTTGATCTCCACCGCTCCGGCCTTGACCAGGCGTTCCGCTTCGGTGCGCGTCGGCGCGAGAGCGATCGCCACCAGCATCTGCGGCACGCGAATTTCTCCCTCCGCGCCGAACTCGACCGTTTCGATGTCGGCCGGTTCCCCGCCCTGCCGCACCTCGCGATTGAAATCCTCGGCCGCCTGTTTGGCGTCCGCGGCGGAATGGTAGTCCTGGACGATGCGGCCGGCCAGTTCCATCTTCACTTCCATCGGCTCGCGCGACTTCATCGCCGCGATCTCCGCCAGCGACGCGTCCGTCAGCAATTCCCAGTAGCGCCACATCAGCTCGTCGCTGATGCCCATGACCTTCCGGAACATCACTTTCGGAGCTTCCGTGATGCCGATGTAGTTGCCCTTGGACTTCGACATCTTCTCGATTCCGTCGGTTCCTTCGAGCAGCGGCACCGTGGCGACGATCTGCGGCGGCTGGCCAACGTCCTTCTGAAGTTCTCGTCCAACCAGAAGATTGAATTTCTGATCCGTGCCGCCGAGCTCGACGTCGCACTCAAGCATCACCGAATCGTAGCCCTGTGCCAGCGGATAGAGCAGTTCATGCATGGAAATCGGCGTGCCTTCTTTCAGCCGTTTGGCGAAATCGTCGCGCTCCAGAATCCGCGCCACGGTGTACTTGGCGCACAGGCGCACAATGTCCTCATATTTGAGAGGTTCCAGCCACTCGCTATTGAAACGCAATTCGGTCTTCTCGGGGTCGAGAATTTTGAACACCTGCGACTTGTACGTTTCCGCGTTCTGATTCAGCTCCTCGCGCGTCATGGGAGGGCGCGTGATGTTGCGCCCTGTTGGATCGCCGATCAGTCCCGTCATGTCGCCGATCAGGAAAATCGCCACGTGGCCCAAGTCCTGAAAATGCTTCATTTTTCTCAGGAGAACGGTGTGGCCAAGGTGCAGATCGGGCGCAGTCGGGTCGAAACCTGCCTTCACGCGGAGGGGCCTTCCCGTCTTCAGGGACTTTTCGAGACGCTCTCTTAGGTCATCCTCGCGGATGATCTCGGAAAAGCCTTTTTTGAGGTAGGCGAGCTGTTCAGGTACCGGACGAAAGTTCACCTTTCTATTGTAAAGTGAAGCAATTGCCGGATGCCTTTTGAAAATCACTTAAAACTCCAGATTGCGGAGCGCCACCAGGACGGCGTGACCATTCATTTCCCGCTCGCGCCGGAGTTCATCAACTCACAGGGGGTGCTGCATGGGGGCATCACCGCGACCATCGCCGATGAAGCCGCCTGGCACGCCATTGACCATCACTTCGGCAAGCCGACCAATTGCACCACCACCGAACTCAAGGTGAATTACCTGCGTCCAATAACGGGCGAAAAGGCCGTCGCGCGTGCGCATCTCGTGCGAGCGGGCAAGACCTTGTGCGTATCCCGCGTCGATATCTTCGACGACGCCGGGCATCTGGCGGCCATCGCGATCGTCACATATATGCTGCTTTGATCGATGTGGCACACGCACTCGTGCGTGCCGCGTCGAGACTCGTCTCGACGCCTATCGCGGCTACATCTTCAGCACCACGCGTCCGAGCACGGAGCCGCGCCTCATTTCCTCGAACACTTCGGGCAGAGCCTCCAGAGGCCTAATTTCGATATGGCTGCGAATCGGATTCTCGGCCACCAGCTCGAACAATTCCTGCATGTCCTGGCGAGTACCGACCGCCGATGCTACGATGCGGGCCTCAAGCGAAACCATTGCGACCGCGGACACGGGGAACGGCTCATTCGGCATGCCGACCACGGCCAGCGTCCCTCCCTTGCGCAAGCATCGCAGAGCTGTTTCATAAGCCGCGGCGCTGGCCGAGGTCACCAGGGCGATGTCTGCTCCGCCAAACGCGCGAACCTGCTTGGGGACCTGCTCCTTGGCCGCGTTGACCGTCATTTCCGCGCCCAGCGATTTCGCCAGAGCCAGCTTGTCGTCTGACACGTCGATCGCGCAAACCTGCGCGCCCATGGCGCGGGCGATCTGCACTGCCAGGTGCCCCAAACCTCCCACGCCGAAGACAGCGACCTTTTGTCCAGCGGCAAGCCCGGATGTCTTCAGTGCTTTGTAGACCGTCAGTCCCGCGCACAGCAGCGGCGCGGCTTCCTCCGGGCGCAGACTCGCGGGCAGCCTCGCGGCGTGGGACGCAGGAGCCTTCACGTATTCGGCAAAACCTCCATCCACCATGCAGCCGGTAATTTTCTGTTTGCCGCACAGCGTTTCGCGGCCCGACCGGCAGTATTCGCACTCCCCGCAGGTCCAGTGCAGCCAGGGGACGCCGACGCGATCGCCGACCTTCAGCTCCGTCACACCCTCGCCGAGCGCCGCAACCACGCCCGCGATCTCATGCCCGCCGATCAAGGGCAGCTTCGTAATCGCCCTCATCCGATCCCAGCCGCCCTCGGCTAGGTGCAGATCGGAGTGGCAAACGCCGCACGCCTCCACCTTGACCAGCACCTCGCCGGGACCCGGCACGGGTGTATCGACTTCTTCGATGCGGATCGGCCCGCCCAATTCCCGCAACACAGCGGCTTTCATGTGATGGTTCGTCCTCCGTCGATGTTAATGGTCTGTCCGGTGATCCAGCGTCCCGCGCGCGAGGCGAGAAAGACCGCGGCTCCGGAGATATCTTCGGGCTCGCCCAACCGCCCGAGGACCGTCCGCTCCTCGGATCCCTTACGCGCCACCGGATCTTCCCACCAGACACGCGCGAAATCGGTTTTCACCAGGCCCGGCGCGATGCAGTTCACGCGGATATTATCCTTGCCCCATTCGACAGCGAGGTTTCGCGCCAGTTGCATGTCCGCCGCCTTCGAGAGTGCGTACATTCCCAGAGTGCCTGTGCCCTTCAGCCCGCCGATGCTGGAGATAATGATGATCGTTCCATCGCGCCGCGCGGCCATTTCCGGCCGCACCAGGTTTGCCAGCCACAGATTACTTCGAACGTTGGTCTGCATCACTTTGTCAAAGACATCGTCGGCAAGATCGGTCATCGGCCCGTAATACGGATTGATGGCGGCGTTGCAGACCAATGTATCGATCTTGCCCCATCGTTCGTGAGTCTTCGCGGCCAGGGCCTCGCATTCCGCGCGGTGCCCGATGTGGCAGGGAATGGCGACAGCCTCGTGCCCTTCCTTCATAATCGAAGCCGCGACTTCCTCGCAGGCGTCGGCCTTGCGGCTCGAAATCACCACCTTCGCCCCCGCGCGAGCCATTTCCTCGGCGATGGCGCGGCCGATGCCGCGCGAAGACCCGGTGATCACGGCAACCTGCCCCGTCAGATCGAACATCATTATTTCTTCCTCGTCGCCGCAAACGTCCCGTTCGGCTGATAAAACACCAGATCGTCGCCCTTGAACTCGAGGCTATATCCGTTCAGCTCTTTAATGTTGAATCTCGTCCCGCGCACTGGAACCAGATTGTAAGCCGGCTGGCCCGGAAGGGAGAGCGTTAATGCATTCTCGCCCTTCAGCGCGATGACGGCCACCATGGGCCCGCGCTGATACTCGCCCGTTAGCGGCTGCAGAAAGGTCTTCTGCGTCATGGCGCGGTCGCCGAGCCGCACGAATTCGATGTTCTTGAGCGTCGATTCGAAGGGAATCCCGAGCCCATCAATATCTCCGGCCAGATTGGAGTGAAACTGCACCTTCTCCTCGGAGAACGGATTCGTTTCGTCCTTCGGCACCGTGAACACGTCGTAGTGAAAATGCGCCAGGGTGCCGCCCATGCCGTGATAATCGATCTTCAGCGCGTCGCCGGACCGCTCGATCTTGACGATGCCGTAGCCCGGGTGCTCGTATTCTCCCGCGTAGTCCGCCAGATCGTGCGAAGGATGCGTGCCCGTGTGCTGGGTGGTGTAGCCCTTCTGCTTGGCCGCTTCCTCGGAGGCCTTGGTCATGGCGCGCTGCTGTTTTATCCGTGCCGTCCAATCGACGGGATCGAGGCCCAGCAGCCGGTCCCACACGTTATACGCGACCACCGCCGGCAGCGGGCTGCCGTTCTGATTGCTCAGGATTACCAGTCCGATGTTGTCCTGCGGCAGGAACGCCACAAGCGCGCTGAAGCCGTCGATGTTGCCGCCGTGATGCACGAACTTGTGCCCGCGATAGGTGGTGACGAAGAAACCCATGCCGTAGGAGAGGTCGCCCAGCTCCTTGTCCGTAGAAGGAGTGGAGATGGACATCTGCGGAATCATCATTTGGGCCTCATTCGTTGTCGACACGACGCCCTTGCCCTGGGCCAGGTGCATCTGAACGTACTTCGTCATGTCCTCGATGTTCGAATTGATCGATCCGGCCGGCCCGATCGCATCGATATTACGAAACGGCATCTCCCGCGGGGCGTCCTTCACCACGTCATAGGGCAGCGAAGAGTCGGCCGATTTCTGGCTCTCGGTGACGGAGAAATTCGAGTTGTTCATGCCTAGAGGCTTGAAAATCGTGTCGCGAACGAGTTGCTCCCAGCTGGTTCCATTCAACCGGCTCGCGAGCAGGCCCGCCGTCATGAACATCAGGTTCTGATATTGAAACGCCGTGCGAAAATCCTTGTTCGGCTCCAGATAGCGCAGGCGCGAAAACATCTCGTCGCGTGAGAACGGCGAGTTGTACCACATCAAATCGTGGCGAGGTAGACCGGATCGGTGCGTCACCAGGTCGCGCGGCGTCATGCGCTCCGTGGCGAACTGGTCCCACAGGCGAAAATCCGGCATGTAATCCCGCACCGGCTTATCCCAATCCAGTTTGCCCTGATCGACGAGCACTCCCATCGAAGTCACGGTGAACGACTTCGTCGAGCTGCCGATGGCGAACAGCGTTTTCGTGGTCACGGGAAGATTTTTCTTCGCATCTCGCACTCCGTATCCCTTGGACAGAATCACCTTGCCGTCCTTCACGACGGCGATGGCAAATCCTTCGCATTTCCAGTCGCCCAATGCGAGATTGGCGAACGTGTCAAACCCATCCAGGCCCTGGGCGGCGGCGAGCCCAGCAGCGGCGATCAAGAGAAGCAATTTTCGCGGCATGAAGGAATGCTAGCACGGTGTACACTGGTCCTCATGTCGGCACGAATTCTGCTCCTTTTGCTCGCCGCCGCTTCCCTGTTTGCACAACAGGGAAGGCGGCCGCTGAAACTCGACGATCTGGCGCGATTCAAGGAAGTTCGCGACCCCCAATGCTCGCCCGACGGGCAGTGGGTCGCGTACACGATTTCGACCATCGACGCCAAGGAAGACAAGTCGTCCGGCCACGTCTGGATGATCGGCTACGACGGCAAGAATGACCGCCAGGTAACCTCCAGCACCGAGAGCGAATCCTCTCCGCGCTGGAGTCCCGACGGGAAATATCTATCGTTCACCTCCTCGCGGCCGGGAAAGGCTAAAGGCAACCAGATCTGGCTGCTGCCGCGTGCCGGCGGCGAAGCGATGCAGCTGACGGAAACCAAGGGCCGTCTGCAGGGCTATGAATGGTCGCCCGATTCGACCCGGATCGCCATGGTGATCGGCGATCCGGACCCCGACGCCGATTCCGGCGACGCGCCGCCGAAGCCGAAAACGCCCAAACCGATCGTCATCGACCGCTACAAGTTCAAGCAGGACGTCCAGGGGTATCTGCTGAGCGGAAGGCACAGTTACATCTATCGATTCGACCTGGCGACGAAGAAGCTCGACAAGCTGACGATGCAGAAAGCGGCCGATGAGGCCGGTCCCGTTTGGTCGCCCGACGGAAAATGGATTGCCTTCACCAGCAATCACGACAAGGACCCGGACCGCAATCCGGACGCGCAGTTGTTCGTCGCCGAAGCCAAACCGGGCGTGACGGAAAAAGCGCTGACGAAGACCGATACGCGCGTCGGACGCTCGCGTGTGGAGTGGTCGCCCGACGGGAAGTGGATCGCGTTCCTGGTGAGCGACGAGAAAAAATACAACGCCTACGGGATGGAAAGGCTGGCGGTGGTCGCGAGCGACGGTAGCACCGCGCCCTCGCTGGTGAAAGCGGCAAAGGATCTGGACCGCGGCGTCTCTGCGCCGCGCTGGGGCGCCGACGGTAAATCCATCACTGTGCTGGTGGCGGACGATCGCAATGTCTATCCGGCGCGCCTGCCGGTCTCAGGCGGCTCGGCCGAGCGCTTGATGGCCACGCCCGTGGTGGTTTCCAGTCCAACCGTCGCGGCGGGATGCTCGGCGGTGGTTTCCGGCAGCGACACGCAGCACAGCGAGTTGTACGCGATGAATGGCGGTTCCCTCCGGCAGTTGACGCATCAGAATGACGAGCTGTTCGCCGAACTGGACATTCCTCCCACCGAGGAGGTCAGCTTCAAGAGCAAGGACGGTACCGAGGTCCACGGGCTGCTGACGTATCCGGTGGGCTACGTGAAGGGAACCAAGGTACCACTTCTGCTGCGGATTCATGGCGGCCCGAACGGGCAGGATGCGCACCAGTTCAGTGTGGAGAGGCAGGTATTCGCCGCGAACGGCTACGCAGTGCTGGCCGTAAATTATCGCGGCAGCGCCGGGCGTGGGCAGAAGTACTCCTACTCGATCTTCGCCGACTGGGGCCATTACGAAGTGGAGGATCTGCTCGCCGGAGTGGATCATGTAATCAAGATGGGCGTGGCCGATCCGGACAAGCTCGGCGTGGGCGGATGGAGTTACGGGGGCATTTTGACGGATTACATCATTGCGACCGATCACCGCTTCAAGGCCGCCACCAGCGGCGCGGGGACGGCATTCACTGTGTCGTTTTACGGGACCGACCAGTACATCCTGCAATACGACTACGAAATCGGCCCGCCGTGGACCGCCAAAGGCTGGGAGACCTACGTGAAGATCTCCTATCCATTCCTGCACGCGGACCGCATCAATACGCCGACGCTGTTCTTGGGCGGCGAGCGCGATTTCAACGTTCCGGTGCAGGGCGGCCAGCAGATGTACCAAGCCCTGCGGAGCCTGGGCATCGACACCCAGTTGGTGATCTACCCCAACGAGTTTCACGGCATCACGAGGCCCAGCTACGTGAAGGATCGCTACCAGCGCTACCTCGACTGGTACGCGAAATACGTGCTGAAGAAGCCGGCGCCAGCAGCCACGGGCGCGGCGGAGGCGGAGCGCTAACCCAAGAGCGACCCAATGGTAGCGGCGGGGCTTCCCCCGCCCTGCACGCGGCGGAGCGCGTCGACGAGCTGTTCGACCTGCGCGACGGTGAGATTCTCGATCGGCGTCGCGAGCAGAGTGGTGAGCGCCGACGCGCTCAAGTGCGGCGCGAGCGAATGGGTAACGGTCTTGGTTCCAGCGGTGGTTGCGGCCATTGTTGTTCTCCTGCCCGCAGAGTAAGGCTCGTCGTGGCGGCCCAAGGTGGTTGCAAACGGCAAAGTTAACAAAACAGAGCTCATTAAACTGCCGCGTCGAAAGGGACAGACCACCTTCTACGCCAGCGTGTTGACGGAGCCCACCCGCCGCGATTCATACGCAGCGATGGCCGCATCCTGCTTCAAAAGGTAGCCTAACTCGTCCACCCCTTCGAGCAGGCAGTGCTTGGCGAAAGCGTCGATGGGAAACTGCGTCGAGGTCCCATCCGGCATCGTCAGCGTCTGCGACGCCAGGTCGATGGTGACCACCACGCCCGGAGCTTGGATCAGCGCGGCGTGAACCGCGGGCGGCACGATCACCGGCAGCAGGCCGTTCTTCAAGGCATTTCCCTTGAAAATATCGGCGAACGACGTGCTGACCACGGCCTTGAATCCGAATTGCGTCAGCGCCCACGGCGCATGCTCGCGGGAGCTGCCGCAGCCGAAGTTAGCGCCCGCCACCAGAATCTCCGCGCCCTTGGCGGAATCGGCGTTGAGAATAAAATCGGGCTTCGGCGCGCCGTTGGCTTCATAGCGCCAATCGTAAAAAAGCTGATCGCCGAGGCCGGCCTTCGAAATTGTTTTCAAAAATCGCGCCGGGATGATTTGATCCGTATCGATGTTGTCGACCGGGAATACCACGGTCTTGCCGGTGATCCGCATTAGAGTAGCGTCCTTACGTCGGTGATCACGCCGGTGACGGCGCTGGCCGCGGCGGTCAACGGGCTCGCAAGGAACGTGCGTCCGCCCTTGCCTTGACGTCCTTCGAAATTACGATTACTCGTCGACACGCTGTATTCTCCCGGCTGAAGCTGGTCGCCGTTCATGGCGATGCACATGGAGCAACCGGCTTCGCGCCAGTCGGCTCCCGCGTCGCGGAAAATTTTGTCGAGCCCCTCGGCCTGGGCCTGCGCCTTCACCTGCTGGGATCCGGGAACAACCATCACCCGCACATTCGGATTCACTTTGCGGCCCTTGAACACCTGGGCGGCGGCGCGAAGATCGGAGATGCGCGAATTGGTGCAGCTTCCGATGAAAACTACGTTCACCGAGTGGCCCAGCAAGGGCTTGCCCGAGGGCAGATCCATGTAATGCAGCGCTTTCTTCAGGGTTTCGCGCTCCAGTGGATCGGCGATGCCTCCGGGATCGGGAACCGGTGCGGAAATCGAGATGCCCATGCCGGGATTGGTGCCGAAAGTGATCATCGGCTCAAGTGCGCTCGCGTCAATCGAGATTTCGCGGTCGAACGTCGCGCCTTCATCCGTCGGCAGCGTCTTCCAGAGCGCCACCGCGGCGTCGAATTCCGCGCCCTTCGGCGCGAACGGGCGGCCCGAGACGTACTGATACGTCGTGTCGTCCGGGGAAATGAGGCCGGCGCGCGCGCCCCCTTCAATCGACATGTTGCAGACCGTCATGCGCTCTTCCATCGAAAGCGCCCGAATCGCCGAGCCTGAATATTCGATGACGCACCCCGTCGCGCCGCCGATGCCGATTCTCGAGAGCAGGTTCAAAATGATGTCTTTTGCCGTGACGCCCGGCTTCAGCGATCCGTCGACGCGCACCGCGAATGTCTTCGAAGGCGTCTGCAACAGGCATTGCGTGGCGAGCACGTGTTCCACTTGGCTCGTCCCGATGCCGAACGCCAGCGCGCCGAAGGCTCCATGGGTGGCGGTGTGGCTGTCGCCGCAGACTACGGTCATGCCAGGCTGCGTCAGGCCTTGCTCGGGCCCCATCACGTGCACGATGCCCTGCTTGTCGCTTGATAAGCCGTAACAGCGGATACCGAACTCCCTGCAATTGGCCTCAAGCTGTTCGACCTGCGCGGCGGCGACCTTGTCGACAATCGGCAAGCCGCGCGGTGTGGTCGGCGTGGAATGATCCGTGGTCGCGATGGTCAGATCGGGACGGCGGACCTTCAACCCGCGCCTGCGCAGACCGTCGAATGCCTGCGGCGAGGTGACTTCGTGGACCAGGTGCAGGTCGATGTAGAGCAACGCGGGAGCGCCGGGCTGCTGGCTCACGACATGGCTGTCCCAGATCTTCTCGATGATCGTTCGGGGCTTCGTCATAATGCTTCACTCACTGCGTTCCCGACTTCGGAGGTGGTCGAGGGCGCGCCCTTCGGCTTCAGATCGGCCGTAACGCGGCCTTGGTCGAGCACCTTGCCGATGGCGTCGTTCACCGCGGCGGCCTCGGCCCTCAGACCGAAGCTGTATTCGAGCATCGCGGCGACACTGCCGATCGCGCCCAGCGGATTGGCCTTGTTCTGGCCGGCGATGTCGGGTGCGGACCCGTGTACAGGTTCATACAGGCCCTTCGATTCGCCCAGGGAGGCCGACGGAAGCATGCCGATGGATCCGGCCAAGACGGCTCCTTCATCACTCAGGATATCGCCGAACATATTTTCGGTGAGAATCACGTCGAAGCGCCGCGGATTCAGCACCAGCTGCATCGCGCAGTTGTCGACAAGCAGGTGGTCCAGTTCCACGTCCGGAAACTCTTTCGCCACTTCAACGACGACGCGCCGCCAGAGCTGCGAATTTTCGATGACGTTCGATTTGTCCACGCTAGTGAGCTTCTTGCGCCGCGCCCGCGCCAGTTGAAACGCCTTGCGCGAAACCCTCTCGATTTCCAGACGCGTGTAGCGCATCGTATTCACCGCGTAGTCCTCGAAAACGCCGCGAGGTTCGCCGTAATAGAGGCCGCCGGTGAGTTCGCGGACGATGATCATGTCCGTGCCCTCCACCAGATGATTCTTCAGCGGCGAGGATTCCACCAGCGCCGGCCACGTGCGCACAGGACGCAGATTCGCGAAGACTCCCAGAGCCTTGCGGATGCCCAGCAACCCTTTTTCCGGACGCTTGGCCGGGTCGATGTTGTCGAACTCCGGCAAGCCCACCGCTCCCATCAGCGTGGCGTCGGCCGCGAGCGCTTTATCGAGCGTGTCCGGCGGCAGAGGCGATCCGGTCTTGTGAATCGCGACGCCGCCGATAAGGCCTTCACTCAGTTCAAGCGTATGACCAAATTTCCTGGCGACGGCGTTCAGGACGTCGACAGCCGCACTGGTGACTTCGGCGCCGATCCCGTCGCCGGGAAGAAGCAGGATTTTTAGGTTCATGAATAACTTTCAAAACTGGCGCGTGACGCCCGGCGACTGCGCTTAATCCGCGCCGACGCCGGCCGCTCTGGTTTCTTCGACGACCGCGCGGGCCAGCGACGCGATCTCGTCGTTGCGCAGGCCTTTCTTATTGTCCGCCAGCGCGGTGAAGCGGTGATAGACCGTATCGAGCTGCTCCTTGGTGAGAGGCGCGCCGAGCAGTGCCTCGCAACGTTGAGCCAACGCGTGGCGCCCACTGTGCTTGCCGAGCACCAATTTAGTCTCCGGCACGCCGACGCTCTGCGGTAACATAATCTCGTACGTCGTGCGCTCCTTCAAATAGCCGTCCTGATGGATGCCCGCTTCGTGCGCGAAGGCGTTCTCCCCGACGATCGCTTTGTTCGGTTGCGGCCCGAACGTGATCAGCGAGGAAAGCAACTGGCTGGCCGGATAAAGCTGCTCGGTAACGATGCGTGTCTCAAAGGGCAGACGGTCGCTCCGCGTCTTCATCGCCATGACAAGTTCTTCCAGCGACGCGTTGCCCGCGCGTTCGCCGATGCCGTTGACAGTGCACTCGATCTGCCGCGCTCCGGCATGCAGGGCGGCCAGCGAATTGGCGACCGCCAGGCCAAGATCGTCGTGGCAATGGACGCTGACAATAGCCGTATCGCCGAGCGCCTTAACCATCCGGCCAATCAATGCCGCGTATTCGTCCGGGACGGAGTAACCCACCGTATCGGGCAGATTCACTGTGCGTGCGCCCGCCGCGACGACCGCCTTGCAAATTTGTTCGAGATAGTCCCAATCGGTCCGGGTCGCGTCCTCGGCCGAAAACTCCACGTCGTCACAGTGCTGGCGCGCGAGCGTTACGGCCGCGCAGGCTTCGTCCAAAACCTGCTGGCGCGATTTCTTCAGCTTGTATTTCAAATGAATGTCACTGGTAGCCAAGAACGTGTGAATGCGCGGACGCTTGGCGTTGCGCAAGCTATGGATGGCCGCCTCGATATCCGGCTTATTGGAGCGCGCCAGCGCAGCCACGTTGGCCCACGGAAACTCACGGCTGACCGCGTCCACCGCTTCGGAGTCTCCCTCCGAGGCAATCGGGAAGCCGGCTTCGAGGATGTCGACGCCAAGTTCCACGAGTTTGGCAGCCATCCGGATCTTCTCTGGCACGGTCATGCTGCATCCGGGCGACTGTTCCCCATCGCGAAGAGTCGTATCGAAAATGTAGATGCGATCAGCCATAGTCGTTACCTGTTTCCCTCGATTATGCAGCCCGTTTCTGGATTTAGCAAATTTATAGTTCTTCGAGTTGCGATAAAGGTGAATCATAGTATAATCAATTTTTATGGAGATGCATCCGCTGCGCGTTTTTCTGACGGTCGCCGCAGAGAAAAGCTTCTCTCGCGCCGCCGAAAAGTTGCTGCGCACCCAGCCCGCGATTTCGCTCTCGATCCAAAGATTGGAGACGGAACTGGGCGAGAAGCTGATCGACCGCTCAGCCAAGGATCTGCTGCTGACGGACGCCGGGAAGATCGTTCTGGAGTACGCGCGCCGGTTCGAGAACCTGCAGGGCGATATGGAAAATGCCCTGGCCGAATTGCGGGACAAATCAGCCGGACGGCTGACCATCGGCGCCAACGAATCGTCTACGTTGTACCTGCTCGACCACATCGAGAAGTACCGGAGGCGCTATCCGAAGATCAAAGTGCAGATCCGGCGCAGTCTTTCGAGCAAAATCCCGTCGGACCTCCTCGACGGCGATCTGGAGTTAGGAATACTCACTTTCGACCCAGAGGATGAGCGGCTGGTCTCCAAGGTAATCTTCACCGACCACCTGGCATTCATCACGTCGCCCGAGCACCGGTTCGCTTCGCGCGGGGAGATTTCCATCACTGAACTGGGCATGGAGACGTTTATCGCCCACAACGTGGTGTCGCCGTACCGCGGGGTGGTGATCCGCGAATTTCAGCGCAACAAAGTGCCTCTGAACATGGACGTGGAAATGCCGACGGTGGAGGCGATCCGCAAGATGGTGCAGCGCAACGAAGGCGTCGCGTTCCTGCCGCGCATGTGCGTGATCGAGGAATTGTCGCATGGCATCCTGTGCGAGGTTCGGGTGAAGGAAATGATGGTTGATCGCAAGATCCGCCTGGTGTATCCTGCCCGGAGAGCGCTGAGCCACGCGGCGCAGGCGTTCTTGGAAGTCGTCGGGGAGTGAGCCTTATGCGCGAGATCGTCTACGGCTGCGGCGTCAGCATGGACGGCTACATTGCGCGGCCGGATGGCGGACTGGATTGGCTGGTCCATGAGCCTTCCCACGACATGGGAGCGTTTTTCAAGACCATCGACGCCGGGATCATGGGCCGCAAGACGTACGAGGCCGGCGTGAAGGCTGGCGGCGAAGCCCAGTTCAAATCGGGCGGCATCCAGTACTTCGTTTTTTCTCGAACCGAGCTGCCGGGCAAACGCCGGTTCGTCGAGTGGGTGAACGAAGCGCCGCGCACGTTTGTGGACGCGCTACGAGCAAAGCCCGGAAAAAATATCTGGCTGGCGGGCGGAGGCGAACTCGCGCGGACGTTTCTTGAAGAGGATCTGATCGATCGCGTTGAAATCGGAATCGTCCCCGTGCTGTTGGGCGCGGGAATCCCCATGTTTCCCGCCGGTTTTCCCGAGCGCAAGTTCGAGTTAATCGAATGCCGCGCGTATCCCAAGGGCTTGGTGACCGCGAGCTACCGGCGATCTTCTTATTAACTGAACCGCCATGCGTCAGCATGCGGGCCGACGTAAGCGACCTCGCGGCTTTTCGCGCCAAACGCTCTTTCCAACGGAGAGCCGAATCGGCCAGGAGGGGGCAGCCTAGGGAACGCCTCTGAGGATCTGCGTTCTGTGTCACCGGAAGAAGAACTGATGGCTAAAGGGCCCGCCCGATAAATTGATCTTTGACAGTCTGATTTAGCCCCACGCTGACGCATGGGGCTTTCCATTGCCCACCGAGGACAGCCCCTGGCGTGAGCCAGGGGACAGGCTCTCGCGCGATAAAGTAAGACTATGCCAATGTGGATGGCCCTGCTGTCGCTGCTGGCGCAGGAGCCTCAGGTGACCTTCGGCATCACGGTGGTGATTCCGAACGGACTCGAAGGCCATATCTACAACCTGCATCACGGCGCGTCAAAACTGCCTCGATTCGAGAAGATGAAGCCCGTGGGGACGATTTACACCACGTCCCTGAACATCCCCCCACAGGACTTCCAGCAGGGCTTCCCCGGAGTGACCAAGCGCTTTGAGTGGTTCGCGATTGATTACACCGGCCGATTCTGGGCCGAAACACCGGGCTATTACGAATTTTCCCTGCTTTCCGACGACGGGTCGAAACTCTATATCGACGGCGAGGAGATCATCGACAACGACGGTCCACATCCGCCGCAGGAAGTCACCGGATCGGTCCGCCTGAGCCATGGGGCGCATAATATTCGGGTGTCTTACTATCAGGGCCCGCGGTATCACGTCGCTCTGGTGTTGAAGGTGGCGCCGCCCGGCGAACCGATGCGGATTTTCAACACGAATGAGCTGAAACCTCCGCCGGAGCCGTAGAAACCGGTATCACGGGTGCTCAAACAGCACCGCGTGAACATCTAGAAATTGTCCAAGCTCGCGATGAGTCCAGCCGGCGAGTTCGGGGCGCTTTTCGAACCAGTTTCGCCAGAAATGCGTGACCCGGTTGCCTCCATAGATGACAAACCGGCCCGCCGCGGGTATGGCTCCCTGCGCCAGCGCCGTCGCGTAGTCGTCTGCTTCGGGCGAGTCGGCAAAGGGGAAGAGCACCACGTTTCCACGTACCGGATAGACCAGCAGATGCGCATACAGGAAGCCGGGCATGTGGTAATCGGGTTTCCATTCGGGAGGCCGGGCCTCGATGAAGGGGCTCGGGCAAATGACCGGGACCGAGGAGGGCAGCGCCAGTTTATTCACCGCCTCGGCCGCCGCGCGCCAGTCGGAATTGTGATGGTCCGGCCAGAGCTTCTTCCACTGCCCCACGAAGATCAGCGCGCAGATGCCCATGATGAGCGCGGCCGGCTTCCAGAATCGAGCCGGCAGAAAGAGGGACGCCGCGAGCGTGGCCGCCAGCGCCGTTCCCGGCAGCGAGAGCGTCAGATAGCGCGGAACGAAGACGCTGTTCCCGGTGAGCCTTGAATAGGCGAACAGCGCCACCGGTTGCGCAAGCCACCAGGCGACGGCTGGAATTGCGACGGAGGCAACCACTGCTCGCGGGCGGGCAAATTTCGACAAGACCCACGCGCCGAGGGCAGCGCCCACAACCAGCGTCAGCCGCAGCGAGTACAGGAAATCCTTCGAGACGGGCTGCACGGTGACGACATGCTCCTTTGCCTGATCGTTTAGATGCATCGCGTTGATGGCCACGGGAATCAGCAGCAGTCCCACGGCGCCAAACAGGAGTGCGAGTTTCCAAAGGGCGACGCCATTGCGCCGCGCCAGCGCGCACAGCCCGAGCACTGCGTAAAACGGCAAGAAAATCAGGTGGACGCGCCACAGCAGCGCGGCAAAGACCACAAACAGCGCGGCGTCGTGCCAGCGGCGCTCATCGAGAAATCGCACCAGGAAATAGAGAGCAGCGGCGGCCGCGCACATCCCCATCGCGTAAGGGCGCGCGTTGGCGGCTTCATAGTTGATGTTCTTGAGGGCCAAGGCGGCGAAGAAAGCGAACCACCCGGCGTCGGGATGAATCAGCTTGGCAGCAAGCAGCGCCACGAACCACAACGCAACAGCCATGAAGAAGATCGAAGGCAGGCGGTAGGCGATCTCCGAGCGTCCGGGATTTGTGGCGCGAACCGCCGCGTAATAGACTGACTGCGGTACCTGCGGAGCGATGTTCAATGACGGATCATTCGCGCCGTGCTCGACCACGAAGATCGTCGCCATCTCGTCGACCCAAAAACTGGAGCCGAGCGGCATCAGCCAAAGGCGTGCGATGCACACCGCGGCAAGGAACAGCAATCCCCATCGCATCGTTGGCTGCAATCTCCTCTATGATGCATCACGGCGGTGTACGTCGCTTGGAATCGGCCGCTGGCCCCTGCTACAGTGAAGGTTCCCCATGAAAATAGCGATTGGCGCAGATCACGCGGGGTTCGCTTTGAAGGACCAGGTCCGCGACGCGCTGCGTGAGGCCGGGCATGAAGTGATCGACGCGGGCACACATTCGCCTGAATCGACCGATTATCCGGATTTCGCGGAAAGGGTCGCTCGCCAGGTGGCTTCGGGCGAGGCGGAACGGGGAATATTAGTCTGCTTCACCGGCGTCGGCATGTCGATCGCGGCCAATAAAGTGTCCGGGATCCGCGCGGCCATCGCGTTCAATACCGACGCGGTTCGGCTGACGCGGGCCCATAATGACGCCAATATCATCACCCTCGGCGCGCGTTATACACCTGCCGAAGCCGCTCACGAAATGGTGCGAATTTTCCTGGAAACGCCGTTTGAGGGCGGCCGCCATGCGCGGCGCGTGGGGAAGATCGCCGAACTGGAAAAGGAATCATGACTGTTACCGAAAATGCCATGGCACTGCCGCTCGCGCAGGCCGATCCGGAGATTTACGAGGCCATTCGCCAGGAGACGGAGCGCCAGAACTCGCGCCTGGAACTGATCGCCAGCGAAAACTTCACCTCAGAGGCGATTCTGGAGGCCACCGGCAGCGTCTTCACGAACAAGTATGCCGAAGGCTATCCCGGGCGGCGCTACTACGGCGGCTGCGAGTACACGGACATCGTGGAAAACCTGGCCCGCGAACGCGCAAAAAAGCTGTTCGGCGCCGAATACGTCAACGTGCAGCCGCATTCCGGCTCGCAGGCCAATCAGGCCGCCTATGCCTCGGCGATCAAGCCGGGCGATACGATCCTCGGCATGAATCTGTCCCACGGCGGGCACTTGACGCACGGGCATCACCTGAATTTTTCGGGCAAGACGTACAAGATCGTTCCCTACGGGGTGCGCAAGGAAGACGAGCGCATCGACTACGATGAGCTGGCGCGCCTGGCCGAGGAGCATAAGCCGCAGATGATCATCGCGGGCGGTAGCGCCTATCCGCGCATCCTCGATTTTGCGCGCTTCCGGCAGATCGCCGATTCGGTGGGCGCGATTTTCCTGGTGGACATGGCGCATATCTCAGGACTGGTGGCGGCAGGCGTGCATCCGAACCCCTGTGACTGGGCCGATATCGTCACCTCCACGACGCACAAGACGCTGCGAGGCCCGCGCAGCGGCATGATCCTGGCGAAAGAGAAGTACGGCAAGGCGATTGACCAGAATGTCTTTCCGGGGGTGCAGGGTGGTCCTCTGGTGCATGTCATCGCCGCCAAGGCGGTGTGCTTCAAGGAAGCCATGACGCCGGAGTTTGTCGCGTACCAGAAGCAAGTGGTCGCGAATGCCCGCACGCTCGCCGAGGGCCTCGGCACAGCAGGCTTCCGCGTGGTCTCCGGCGGCACCGACACGCATCTGATGCTGGTGGACGTGTTCGCCAAGGGAGTCAAGGGCAAGGAGGCAGAGGCGGCCCTGGACCAGGCTTATATTACAGCAAATAAAAATACCATTCCCTTTGACGTAAATCCGCCATTAAATCCCAGCGGCATGAGGTTCGGAAGCCCAGCCGTAACCACGCGCGGATTCAAGGAGCAGGAAATGCGCGAAGTGGCGTCATTGATCGCGCGCGTGCTCGATAACATCGCCAGCAAGGACGCGCTCGCCGAAGTGCGCCGCAGGGTGGGAGAGCTGACCAGCCGCTTCCCTCTCTACCCCTGGAAACTCGGTAAATAAAGCGTTTCAGCCATGCCGCACGTCGTCCTCGACGCCCGACGCATCCGCGACTTCGGCATCGGCACGTATATCCGCAACCTGATCCACGGACTTGCGCGGCTGGAGCACAAGAACCGGTATACGCTGATTCTTCCGCCTAATGATATTCCGGAAATCCAAGGAATAGGATCCAATTTCCATGCCGCGGTTTATCCCCACGCGGATACGGAAATTCTGCATAACATTACCTTTCCGAGATTTTTGCGGACGTTACAGGCGGATTTGTATCATATTCCACTGAACTCGGTGGCATGGTGGATGCCGCAACCCTACGTACTGACCATCCACGACATGAGCACGCTGCTGTTTCCATCGCACCAGGACCTCCGCAATCGCATGCACGAACAGCGCTTCCGCCGCGGTGCGCTGCGCGCGGCGTGCGTGATCACTGTGTCCAATTCCACGCATCGTGACGTGGAGACCGTTCTGCACGTTCCGCCGGAGCGGATCCGCACGATCTACAGCGCGCCCGACCCCGCCTTCACGGTGGAGGCCGGCAGCGCGGACCATGACAACCACATCCTGGAACGCTATTCCATCCAGAAGCCCTTCATTCTTTACGCCGGGACCATCCGACCTCAAAAGAACATCCCGCGCCTGGTGGAGGCCTTCGCCGTGCTGCGAGGGGAACTGGAAAGCCGCCCGGAATTTCGAGAACTGCGCTTGGTAATCATCGGCGACGAGCTATCGAAATACCCTGCCGTGCGGCGGGCCGTGGTGTCCAGCCGCGTCGAGCAGTTCGTCCGCTTCCTGGGATTCGTCTCCGCCGATACGTTGCGGGTTTTTTACCGCGCGGCTGCAGTATTCGCGTTTCCGTCGCTCTACGAGGGGTTCGGCTTGGCGCCGCTGGAGGCCATGGCTTGTGGCACGCCGGTGGTCGCCTCCAACCTGCCTTCGCTCGTGGAGGCGGTGGACGACGCGGCGGAACTGGTCAGCCCCGATAACGTCTTCGACATCGCCCGGGGAATTCACGATATCTTGCTGAGCGAGGAACGGCGGCAGGCGCTGATCACGGCGGGCCTGGCGCAAGCGAAGAATTTTCACTGGGATCGAACGGCGCAGGAAGTGTTAAACATTTATCGGGAGATTAAGGGATAATACTAGAAATACTAATTGACTTATCTCATATACCGGAGTACTATTCCTACTAAAGCCGCTTTAAGCGGCGCTTACAGAGGATACACACGGTATATGGAATGGACTCGTTCGGAAACGCTGGCGCTGGCCATGCACAATTGTACGCAATGCCATGGGTCTGGATTGCGGCTGGCAAGGAAAGGCGCGCTCGCGCCCTGCAACTGCGTGTTACGCGCTATTTTTCGCATCTGCTACGACCGCTTTCTGCGCTGTGTCACGCAGGAGCGGCACCTGAGCCGGGTTTCGCTGGAGCCACACGCGGGACGGAGCCGTCCGTCGACGTGGGGACGAAAAGACGAAGAATATATCGCTGACTTTACACTGATTTCGAAACGCGTTCTGGGTGAGTTTGAACAGAAACTCTTCCGATATCATTTCCTGCTCGGGGCGGATTGGAAGCTTTGTTCGCGTCAATTACATATTGACCGCGGAAATTTCTTCCATGCGGTCTATCGGATCGAGCAGAAACTCGGACGCGTGTTCCGGGAACTGGAGCCGTATCCGCTGTACCCTCTGGACGAATACTTCAACGGCCCGTCGCGCTTTACGCCGGTACGCAAGCCGGCCGTCAGCCAGCGCGCCGTGTCTCCTCCGCCGAGCCTGCAGTTTCCTGTGCCGCTTCCGGCTTGATGGTCTGCGAACATGCCATACAAACAAGGCTGCGTGATAGACTTCCCTCATGCGCGGCCTTGTTTGTCTCCTTTTATTCGCCGGTTTAACCGCTTCGGGCGCCGGTTGGGAAAATCTGCTGAACGGAAAGAACCTGGACGGATGGGAGATTGTCGGCGACGGACTCTGGAACGTGATGCGCGACGGCGCGCTCGTCGGCCAGAGGGATCTGTCCATCAAGTATGAGCAGAATCTGCCGGTGAACCAGTCCTGGCTGTACACCAAGAAGGAGTTCGGCGAATACGATCTGCACGTCGAATGGTGGACGCGCCACGGCGGGAACAGCGGTGTCTCCATTCGCGACACCTCGCGAGCCATTCACAGCATCGTAGGCCCGCAGATCGACGCCAAGCAGACACCCTCGCACGTTGGCTATGAGATTCAGATCTCGAATGGATATAGAGATCAATACCCCTCGGGCAGTGTCTACTTGTTCGACGCCGCGAAGACCGGATCCCAGATCCCGGACGATTGGAACACCTTCGACATCGAAGTGCGCGATTCCGGTATCAAGGTCACGATGAATGGCGTGCTGGTGTCGCAGTACAAAGGTGAGCCAGGCCGTCCTCTAAAGGGACCGATCGGCCTCCAGCTGCACGACCCGACGACGGTGGCGATGTTCCGCAATATCCGGATCAAAGAAGTGAAGTAACCGAGATCCCTATCCGTTTCGCCGTGTCGCGAAAAAGCGCTGCATCAACTCCGCGCATTCGGCGCCGACAACTCCCTCGTCGATTTGGACGCGGTGGTTGAGAAGCTCCGAATCGGCGACGCGGAATTTGCTTCGCACGCCGCCGAAGCGCAAGTCCCGGGCACCGAAGACAAGCCGCTCCACGCGCGCGGCCACCAAAGCCCCGGCACACATCACACAGGGTTCCAGCGTGCAGTAGAGCGTCGCGCCCTCCAAACGATAATTACGGATGGCCGCGGACGCCTGCCGCAGAGCGATCATTTCGGCGTGCGCCGACGGGTCATTACGCTCGATTGGAGCATTTCGCCCGCTGCCGATCACCTGACCGTCGAGCACGACGACGGCGCCGACGGGCACTTCGCCCGCGCGTTCGGCCTCGCGCGCCAGCTCCAGCGCCTTCTGCATGAAAAACTCGTCTCGCCGTTCGTCCATGGAAAATTGCCGTTCGCCGATTGCAGGTCCGGGCCTATCCGGCTGCTCATCTAGAATATAGAGTAGTCCGGGATAACCTGTAGCGCATCATAGGAACTATATGTTTCGTTATCTGTCGCTGATGTTTAAGAATGCCCTGCGCAATCGCCGCCGTAGCGCGCTGACCATGGTGAGCATCGGCATGTCGCTCTGCCTGCTGGGCGTGCTTGGGGCGCTTTATCGAGGCTTGTTCCTTGCGCCGCCGGCGCCCGGCCAGGAACTCCGGCTGGTGGTGCACCATAAAGTCTCCATCACCCAGCCGCTGCCCACAGCCTACGAGATGAAAATCCGGCAGGTCCCTGGCGTGCGCGAGGCGATGATCTGGCAATGGTTCGGCGGCACTTATAAGGATGCGAGGGTTCAGGCGAACTTCTTTGCCCGTTTTTGCGTGGAACCCGACAAGTTCTTCAGGGTCCGCCCCGAGCTGTTTCTTCCCGAAGATCAGCAGCAGGCGTTCAAGCACCTGCGCACCGCCGCCGTGGCCAGTTCCGACCTGGCCGAGCGCATGCACTGGAAAATCGGCGAGAAGATCTTCCTCACCGGAGATATTTTCCCGGTGAATCCGGAATTGACTCTGGTGGGCATCTTCACCGATCCCAACACCACCGAATCGCTCTTCTTCAGCCAGGAGTATCTGCGACAGATGCTGGGCAATAGCAGTACACGCCAGGATCTGGTGGGATCGTTCCAAGTGCAGGTGGAGCGCGCGGATCAGGTCGCATCGGTAGCCAAGGCGATTGACGACATGTTCGCCAACTCCACTGCCCCCACGAAGTCGGAATCGGAACAGGCATTCGCCCTGCAATTCGTTTCTTTCCTGGGCAACGTGAAATTGTTCCTCATGGCGATCTGTGCGGCGGTGACGTTCACGGTGCTGCTGGTTTCGGCCAACACCATGGCGATGAGCGTGCGCGAGCGGATTCGCGAAGTGGGCATTCTGAAGACGCTCGGCTATACGCCGGGAACAATCCTGTTCATGATCCTGGGAGAGGCGGGTGTGCTGGCGGTGCTGGGCGGCGTGGTCGGGCTGGTGTTGGCGATGGGCCTTACGAATGTCATTCGCCACGGCCCCAGCTTCATGCAGGCGATGAAGACGCTGACGATAACGCCGGACGTCGGCTCGGCGCTGCTGGTGCTGGCGTTTTTCATCGGCGTCGCGAGCTCGTTCGTGCCGGCGTATAACGCCGCGCGTACGCCGATTCTGGATTCCCTGAGGAACTCGGGCTGATTTTATGGCAATTCCATTGGCATATAATCTTCGCAATCTTACGATCCGCAAGACGACGACGTTGATGACCGCTCTGGGCATCGCGCTGACGGTGGCGGTGCTGGTGGCAATACTGGCCCTGGTGAACGGGCTGCAGGGCGCGTTCCGCACATCCGGCAATCCGCTGAACGTTTTGGTGATGCGCAAGGGCGCGAATGCCGAACTGAGCGGCGGCATGACGCTGGAGGCATTTCAGACGTTGAAGTCGAAGCCCGGCATTGCGCGAGGCGCCGATGGACAGCCGCAGGCGTCGCTCGAACTGGTGACGGTGATCAATCTGCCCAACGAATCGCACCCCGACGGCATGAACATCACGCTGCGGGGCGTAACTCAGGTGGGTCTGGATATCCGCGAGAAAACGAAAATCGCAAACGGCCGCTGGTTTCGCGCGGGGCAACGCGAGGTGGTGGTGGGCAAGTCCATCGCCAAGAGCTATCCGGACGCCGCGCTAGGCAAAAAGCTCCACTTCGGCCGGGGCGATTGGGAAGTGGTGGGCGTGATGGATTCGAATTCCAGTGCCACCAATAGCGAAATTTACGCCGATCTGAACCAGATGGCGGGCGATTTCAACCGCCAGGACGGCCCCAGTTCCGCTCTGGTGCGCGCCACGGATTCGATCGCGGCGCAGGCGCTGATCAATTCCATCAACGACGATCAGCGTTTGAACTGCAACGCGCGCACTGAGGTGGAATACATGGAATCGCAGACTAACTCCGCGGCACCAGTGCAGTACCTGGGAGTGTTCGTGGCAATCATCATGGCGGTAGGGTCGAGCTTCGCGGCGATGAACACAATGTATGCCGCCGTCGCTCGCCGGGCCAAGGAAGTGGGCACGCTGCGCGTGCTGGGGTTTTCGCGAGGCAGCATTCTGACCAGCTTTTTTTGGGAATCGGTGCTGCTGTCGCTGCTGGGCGGAGCGCTGGGCTGCCTTTTGGCTCTGCCTCTGAATTTCGTCAGCACCAGCATGATGAGCTTCACCAGCTTCAGCGAGATCGCGTTTAATTTTCACGCGGGTCCGGCGGCGATGGCATTGGGAATGATCTTCGCCGTGCTGATGGGCGCCATCGGCGGAGTGTTTCCGGCGCGCATGGCGGCACGGAAAGAGATTCTCGCCGCGCTAAGAGATATTTAGCGCACGAAACAAGGGATCACACGAAACAAAGCAATGGAAGCCGAACTGAAAAGCCTGCGCATCGACCGAAGCAAGAAACGATCGGATCAACCGTCTGCGTGGGCCACGGGATGGATTTTGGGAGCGATCGCTCTGATCCTTCTAACCGCGGGTGGGTTCTATCTCTACGGGATGCTGAACAAGCCCACTGAGGTGGATGTGGTGCGGGTGCGCGCCGCCTCTTCGGGCGACGGCGCTCGCGCCGGGGACGTGATTTTGAACGCCACCGGCTACATCGTGGCCGCGCACAAGATCGAGCTAGCCGCGAAAGTAGTAGGTAAGGTGGCCTGGATCGGCGTGGAAAAAGCCGACATCGTGCGGAAGGATCAGGAACTGGTTCGCCTGGAGGACGACGAATATAGAGCCCAGGTACAGCAGGCGCGCGGGCAGCTGTCAAACCTGGAAGCGGCACTGGCGCGCGCGATGAATGGGTCGCGCCCGGAAGAGATCGCCAAGGCGAAGGCCGACCTCGATAACGCCAAGGCCAACGAGACGAACGCCAAGGTGACGTTGGACCGTACGAAGAAGCTGGTGGACGAAGGAGTACTGTCGCGCCAGAGCCTGGACGATGCGCAGGCCAAGTACGATAGCGCCGTGGCGCAGGCCATTTCGCAATATCGCACGTACGATCTAGCGAGGCTCGGGCCGCGCAAGGAAGATATCGACGCCGCCCGGGGCTTGGTGGAGCAGGCTAGAGGACAGCTCGCTTTGGCGGAAACGCAGCTCAGGAACACCGTCATTCGGGCTCCCGTCGATGGCACGATTCTGGAACGCAACGTGGAAAAAGGCGAGTTCGTGACCACGGGCTTCGTGGGCGACAAGGGTGCGAAGGGCTACGTGGTATCGCTTGCCGATCTGAACGACTTGAAGGTGGAGATCGATGTAAACCAGAACGATTTCGCCAAGCTCGCGCCGAAGCAGAAAGGCATCATCACCACGGACGCGTTCCCGGATCGCAAGTATGACGGCTTCATCGACGAAGTCTCACCCGAAGCGAATCGTCAAAAGGCCACCGTGCAGGTGAAGGTGCGCATCGCGCATCCGGACCAGTACCTGCGTCCTGAAATGAACGCGAGCGTGGCGTTTGTCTCCGACGCCAAGCCTGCGGCGAAGGGCGAAGTAGCCAGGCCCTCGATCGTGGTGCCGATCTCGGCCGTGCGCAGCGGGTCAGTATTTGTGATCGCCAACGGGCGGGCAGTGAAACGGACAGTGAAGACGGGTGCCACCACCACGCTTCCCGGCGGCGCGCAGGGCGTCCACATCGACGATGGATTGATCGGCGGAGAGGATTTGATCGTGAACCCTCCGGCGGAGATCAAAGACGGAGATAAGGTGAGACAAAAATGAGCGATCCCGTAATCAAGACGACGAATCTGACCAAGGAATTCATCCGCGACGAGTTTCACGTGGTGGCTCTGAAGGACGCCAACATCGAAGTCCAGAAGGGCGAATTCCTCGCGCTGATGGGGCCTTCGGGCTCCGGCAAATCGACGCTGCTGCACCTCATCGCCGCGATGGATCGCCCGACGGACGGCGAAATTCTGGTGCTCGGCGAGAATCTCCGCGCACTCAGCGACCGCGAGATCGCGCACTGGCGCAACGTCCACATCGGCTTCGTGTTTCAGAGCTTCAATTTGATCCCGGTTCTGACGGCGATTGAGAACGTCGAGCTGCCGCTGAAGCTCACATCGCTCAAGAAGAAGGAGCGCATGGAACACGCGGCAACGGCGCTGAAGCTGGTGGGCCTGGGAGATCGTCTCACACATCTGCCGCGCCAGCTTTCGGGCGGCCAGGAGCAGCGCGTCGCCATCGCGCGGGCGATCGTCACGGATCCGGACCTGATCCTCGCCGACGAGCCGACGGGCAACCTGGACGCGACGTCGGCAATCGAGGTGCTGAGTCTGCTCAGCCGCTTGAACAAGCAGTTCGGTAAGACGATCGTGATGGTGACCCACGATCCTCACGCGGCGCGGTTCGCCACGAAGATCCGGCATTTGGAGAAAGGCGAATTGCTGCCGGAGGGGCAGGTGCCGGTGGATTACGTGGCGTAGGGATCCGCCGGCTCCATTGCTCCGTGACGAAATTGTCAGCACGCGGACGATTTTCCTTCGCTCATCGATCTGGTAGATCGCTCGACAGACAAGCGGCTTCTTGCCATACAGCAAATGACGCAGCGGCCTGCCCGATTTCTTGCCTTCGGGAGCGATTGGGCATCGGCGCGGGTACACTTCGAGGGTGTAAACCTCTCAAGCCCGTTGAACCAGCGAGCCGCAGCCGGCGATTCCGCAATGGTGGCTCATTCCGACGGCTCGGCCGCGCGCGTGGTGACCAACGTCGCGGACGGCGTCCGAAGCGTGCTTCTATCAGGCGACGCGCACTACCTTTATGTAGTGGAAGGAAACTCGTATATCGTCATACAGTCTCGGATCCAGCGATTCGATTTGACCACGGGCGCCATCGTCGACATCCCGGCGGTTCAGTGATCCGCGAAAAGGCTCACCTGGGCGGTTTTCGGCCACAACTCGGGCTCTGGGCGTTCTGCGCTGTACAACCCGTAGCGCTTGCGGATGCGCTCCATGCGTTCCCGGATCAGGTCGGGATAAGCCCCGCGCAGATACGCCGCGCGGCGATAGCGTTCTTTGTAGCGCTTGCTGAGCTTGGGAAATCGTTCTTCGACAAACGGCAGAAATACCTGCTTCGAGCAGGGCTTCAGAAACAAAATATTCCACCAGAACCGCTTCGCGCCGGCGCGGGCCGCGGATTGCGCTACGGCGTCGAGCGACAATTCCGAATCGTTGATCAGGGGCATCACGGGCGAGCACGATACGCCCACGTGAAAACCGGCGCGGGAGAGCTTTCGCACGGCGTTCAGGCGAAGGTCGGGGCGAGGCGCGAGAGGCTCGATCAATCGCGCCAGGTCGCGGTCGAGGGTGGTGACCGTCATGTGGATCGACAGATAATGCCTGCGCGCGACCTCCTTCAAAATGTCGATATCGCGAGCGATTAGATCCGACTTCGTGGTGATACCGATGCGCAGACCTGCGGTGTTGGCGAACACCTTGAGAATCGACCGTGTGAGTTCGTAGCGGCGTTCGGCGGGCTGATACGGATCGGTGGCGGTACCAAGCGCGATGGGTTCGGCCAGCGGCAGGCGCTCCAGCTCGCGCCGGAATTCGGCTGCGTCGAATTGCTTGACATAGATCTTGCGCTCGAAGTCGAACGGATCGCGCAGTTCCATGAATTCATGGGCGTAGCGCGCATAACAGTATTTACAGCCGAATTCGCAGCCGCGATACGGATTGATGGTCCAGCGAAATGGCATATTTTCGCATTTCGTCAGATATTTGCGCGTGGGGAGGTCGAAATATTCAACGGAGCGCTTGGCTTCGAGCGTCGCGCTTCCGGCGGCGAGGCGGGCGATTCCGACGAATTCGGCCACCCGTCTATATTCGCCTTATGTTCGCCGTTTGTCAAGCACAATCCGAGCGTCGCCGTCGCGGCGCGTAACGTGTTCGCGGTCAAGGAATTCGAGCAGAGGGATCGCGTACTTACGGGAGATACCGGTCCAGGTCTTGAAGTCGGCGACGGAGAATTTCGTGCCTGCGCGTGGCGCGAGATCGGCACGCAGGGCGTCGATGGCAGAGGCGTGGAACACCAGTTCGTCGCTGATTTTGATGAGCTTGCGGTCTTTCAGCAGGATTTGAAGCAGCGTCCGCGCACGGGCGGCTTCGATGCCGGACTTGGCGAGCACCTCGGCAGTAGATGGGACCGCCAAACCGGCCTCGCGAAACAGAGCCTCGATCTTCTGGGTAGCCTCGGACTCATCGGTCTTGAGCGAAATGCGGTGAGAGGCCAGGCGGACGAGGTCGCCTTCGATCTTCACGTCTGGCAGGCGGCGCAGCAGTTCGTCGAGCAGGAACGCGGGCGAGCCGGGCAGCGCGGCGTTGCGCAAGTCTTCCTTGGGCATGCCTGCCATTAAGGGGTTTTCTTTGTGATATTTCTCCAACATCGTGCGAGCCGTTGTCTTAAATGATGCAGTTTTGGCTTTATTCTCGTGCCAATGCTCGGCGGAGCGTTGGCCGCATCGGGCAATCAGTTCCGCACCCGTTAACCCATACGCGGACTCCGCGATCGCAACTGGCGCAAGACCCTGTTTCTCGATTTCGCCGAGACGCCTGTCGAGTTGCGCACGGCGGACGCGCCGGGGAGGATCGGCGTCGAGTACAATTCCTCCGCCGATGGTCACCACAGGCGAGAACATGCGCACGATGAAGCGGTCGCCGGGAAGGATCAGCAGGGGTTCCCGCAGCAGGAAGCGGACATGCGCGCGAGAACCCGGCTTCATAGGATCGAGTGACGCGAGCAGGCGCGCTTCGGCCTCGACCTCGGCAGTTCCGGCGTGAAAATGCACCGGCGCGCGATGCTTCATCGGGTGGGCGCCGTGGATCAATTCGAACATCGTATCGACGCAATCGGTGGTGCGAAACAGCCCCGGCGGCGCGAGCGTCATTCCGCGATGAATCTCCACGGAATCGACGCCCGATAGATTCACCGCCGTGCGTTCGCCCGCCGACGCGCGGTTCGATGGCGCCCCATGAATCTGCAAGCCGCGCACGCGGGCTCGTTTGCCGGAGGGTAACAACTGTACCTCGTCTTCGACGTTTAGGGTTCCGGCAACGAGCGTGCCGGTCACCACCGAGCCGTGGCCCTTCATGGAAAAGCTGCGGTCGACGGGAAGGCGGAAGTAGCTGGAGGCGTCCTTCGCCGCGGCGTGCGAGGCGGCATCGATCAGCGCCTGGCGGAGTTCGGGGATCCCGGCGCCGGTGACGGAACTGACGGAAATGATCTGGGCTTTTTCAAGGAACGATCCGGCGACGAATTCTTCAATCTCCATGCGCGTGAGTTCGAGCGTGTCGGCGTCGGCGAGGTCGGCCTTGGTGATGGCGATGACGCCGTGTTGCAGGCCCAACAATCGGCAGATTTCGAAGTGCTCTCGCGTCTGCGGCATGACGGATTCGCCGGCGGCGACCACCATCAGCACCACGTCTATGCCGCTGGCGCCGGCCAGCATGTTCTTCACGAAACGCTCATGGCCGGGGACGTCGATGAAGCCGAGGCGCAGGTCGCGCGCGATGTCGAGATGCGCGAAGCCGAGATCGATGGAGATGCCGCGGCGTTTTTCTTCGGCCAGGCGGTCGGTGTCGGCGCCGGTGAGAGCTTTCACCAGCGCCGTTTTTCCGTGATCGATGTGGCCGGCGGTGCCGACGATGATGTGGCGCATTGTAGGAACTATGCCGTACGCAATGTCCTCGGCAAGGGTTTGAGCGGAGGCTGGCAACGGCTGCTATTCGCTCATCGTGAAGCGGTTCTGAGTTTGAACCGAACTCCCTCGCAGTGCTGCAAAAAGCTGACGACTTCGAAGAGATTGTCCGCACGTGGGTTGCCGGACGGACCCAGCATTCGCATAAGGCTCTTCGAAGGAATATGCGTCGCGTGTGCAAGCTCGGTGAAACCGACTGTTGCGTTGATGTAGTCGCGGAGGATTGCCTTCGCGGTGGCGACATCGCCCGCAAGCATCGATTCGATGCCCTCGCGCAGGAGTTCTTTTCGGAACTTTGGGTCGCGCTCGACACGGGCGCGAATGGTCTCTTTGAAGTCACGAGTTAGAGGCATGGAGATTCTCTTTCTTCCGTCGTTTGTATTCCTACCAGCGCGCATGCGCTGTGGCGATATCTTCCTGTTGGCGCTTCTTGCTCCCACCGCCGAGGAGGATCACCAAGCGATCGCCGTCCTTCCCGTACTCGAACAGACTGGAGCCAATTCCCTTCACATTCGAGAAATTGCCACCCGCCAGCCGGTTAGGGCCGTCGCCACTTTGGCGGCAGCCTGTGGGTTCAGCCGGTTAAATCACAAGCCATATTGGCTGCGACCCCTCGGGTCGTTATACTCTCGGACCTCGATCTAATGGCAACATATTCGTTACCACTATTGCCTCTGCGGCATGCTTCCGGCTCCGCTCGGCGACCCCTGCGGCCGCTGATAGTTCGGATACGGCGGACGCTTCGGCTCCGGCGGCGGATTCTTCTTCAACGCGTCCAGCGCCAGGGCGACGGCTCTTTCCAACTGCGGATCGTGGCCTTCGTGGACCAGCTTCGGATCGAGTTCGACTTCGTAATCCGGCTGGACGCCGTGATTTTCCACGTCCCATTGGCCTTCGGGATTGAAGAAGCCGAAATTGGGTGACGTAACGTTGCCGCCGTCCATCAGCACCGGATACTGCGACACGCCGACGAGGCCGCCCCATGTGCGCTTGCCGACCAGAGGGCCGGTCTTGGTGTATTTGAACATCCAGGGCATAGCGTCGCCGCCGGAACCGGCGAATTCATTAGTGATCATCACCTTGGGCCCCAGGATCGACGCGGCCGGCGTGCGGTAGATCGCGCCGTAGCGAGGGCTCCAGTAGGACATCAGCTTGCGATTCATCACCTCGATGACGTAGTCGGCCACCTGGCCGCCGCTGTTGTAGCGCTCGTCGATCACCGCGCCCTGCCTGTCGGTCTGCGCGAAATAGTAGCGCGTGAAACTGGTCAAGCCGCCCTGCGCGGTGTCCGGCATGTAGACGTAAGCGAGCTTGCCTCCGCTCAATTCATCCACCTTGCGGCGATTGCCTTCCACCCACGCTTCGTGCCTCAGCTGCATTTCGTTGGCGACGGGAACCACGGTGATTTCGCGTGCATTCGCGCCGCTCGGATCGGAGCCGATCTTGATCACGACGCTCTTTTCCGACGTTCCTTCGAGCAGCCGCGAAACATCGTCCTTGGCGCTGAGCTCGACGCCGTTCACCGCGAGCAGATAATCGCCTTCAGTGACGTTCAGGCCGGGCTGTACCAACGGCGAACGCAGTTGTGGGTTCCAGCTTTCACCCGAATAGATTTTCTTGAAGCGGTAGCGGCCGTTGGCGATCTCATAATCGGCGCCGAGCAAGCCTCCGGGAACGGTCTTCGGCTCCGGAATACTGCCTCCGCCGCCGCGCAGATGGCCGACGGTGAACTCGCTCAGCATCGCGTGAATGATGTAGTTCAAATCGTTGCGCGAGCCCAGCGTCTCGAGATATTTTTCGTACTCCTTTTCGCCGTCGGCGCTATTGACGCCGTGCAGATTAGGATCGTAGAAATAGCTGCGCTCAATGCGCCAGACCTCGTGATACATCTGCTTCCACTCGACGATGGGATCGACGCCTACTTCAATGTCACTAAGGCGCAGAGCACCTTCGCCCGCCTTCACCGGAGCCGTTGCCGGGACGATCACGTACTGCGGACCAGCGGAAGGCGCGCCTCCACGGCCTCCGCGTCCGCCCGCGCCGCCTCCGCCCATGCGGAGCAGCATTTTCTCTCCATTGGCCGAGAGATCGAATGACGCGATGCTATCGCCCAGCTTGTCGGTCTTGCGCGTTTTCAGGTCGAACTTAGACAGGGTCGCGCCGCCTCCTCCGCCGCCCCGGCCTCCACCACCGGCGGGAGGCTCCATGATGTAGAGCGATCCGGCTTTGCCCGTGGCGAGCATAGTATAGCCGCGCGCGGGCAGAGGCAGCGCGAGGATGCGCTGTTGGATCTTGTCAAAGTCGATGCGCACGGGCTTCGGCGGCTCGGCTGCAGCCGCATTTCCGCCACGGCCACCTCCGCGTCCACCGCGTCCTCCGCCGCCGTTTTCATCGGCGGGCGCGCCCGCTTTCTCTTCATCGCTTTCCGGCGCCAGCGGCGACGGGATGTTGTTCGGCAGCACGATCATATAGATGCTGCGGGTCACCTCGTGCTCATCGCTGGTCATGTCGAGGCCGCTGGTGGTGGGGCCATAGTTGGTGCTGGCGGTGAAGTAGATATATTGGCCGTCGCGATCGAACACGGGATGGCGCGAATCGGACATACCGTCTGTCAACTGGGTGGCCTTGCCGCTGTCGATCGAATACACAAAAACCGCATGAAAGCGGTTCGGCAGCATGCGCACGAAGGTGATCCACTTTGAATCGCCGGACCAGGAGAAATCGCGGCCCAGCTCGTAGGCGTAATCGGTGTCGACCTTGGTGACCTTTGATGACGCGACCTCAACATCCCACAAATTCAGCTGATTGTCGGTGAAGGCAATATGCTTGGAATCGGGCGACCACTTCGGATCGAAATAATAGGCCGACTTACCCGCCAGAGGAATCTTTTTTGTTTCGCCCTCGCCATTCTGCGATTTGATGTGCAGCGCGTATTCGCCCGATTCATCCGAAAAATACGCGATGGTCTTGCCGTCCGGAGCCCAGGCGGGGGTGCGTTCCATCACGCCGGGGGAGTTCGTCAGGTTGCGAACATCGCCATGCTCGGCGGGAGCGGTGAGAATTTCGCCATGAGCCTCCATCACGGCGCGGACGCCGGTGGGCGAAATCTTGATGCTGCGAATTTCACGCGAGACGTTCTGGAAGTGCGGACGGACTTCACTGAGGTCGGCGTTGAGGTCGATCTGCACCTCGTGCGTTTTGGAACTGGCCAAATCGAAAATCATGATCTTGCCGAACTGCTCATAGATGATGCCGCCGGGGCCGGCGCTGGCTGCATCGATGTCCTTGCCGCGATTCGGGATAAACTCCACAGGCTCGGCCTTCGATTTCGGGTCCCAGCGATAAAGGGTCATTGGGCCGTTGCGGTCGGAGAGGAAATAGATCTTGTCGCCAATCCACATCGGGTTGATGTCGTTGGAGTCCTTGCGAGGCACCTTCACCGTGGTGAGATCGGCAAGATTGACGACCCATAGATAGCTGGCCTCGCCGCCGCGGTAGCGCTTCCAGGACACGAAGTTATTGAACCCGGGCGCGAATTGTCCGCCGTCGAGAGGCGCATACACCATGTGCTTGCCGTCGGGCGAATAGGCTCCGGTGCAGGCCATCGGAAGAGGCAGCACGTCGGGAAGGCCCCCGCCGGGCGGTACGGTGTAAAGCTGAGTGAAGCGTGAAAAGCTTTCGCGATTGGAGCGGAACAAGATGCGCGAGCCGTCGGGCGTCCATCCCACCACGCGGTCGGCATCGGGATGATAGGTGACGCGCTTCGGCGTGCCTCCGGCGATGGGCATCGTGAAAACGTCGATGTTGCCGTCATATTCGCCGGAGAAGGCGAGCGTCGAGCCGTCGGGCGACACGGCGGCCTCGGTTTCGTTGCCGGTTCCGGTGGTGAGGCGCGTGGCCATGCCTCCTTCGCGAGGCACACTCCAGAGGTCGCCGGCGTAGGTGAACACGATGGTGGTCTTGTTCATCACCGGCTTGTGCAGCAGATGAAGGTTGGCCGCGAAGGCGGAGATGGCTCCGCAGAGGATGACGAGCAGGAGTCGGGTGAGTTTCATAAGGACCTCTGAGGGTTAAGTGTATCAACTGGATGAGCGAGCGAGGCCGCTCTAAGCGAACAGCGGCATGACGGGCTTGCCCTTGCCGTCCCTGGTGACGTAAAAGGGCCGCTTTTCGATTTCGTACTTGGTGTCCGGCGCGATGCCGAGGGCGTGATAGATGGTGGCGTGCAGATCCTCGATGGTCACCGGATTATCGACGATGCGGCACGGGCGCTCGTCTGCGGTTTTGCCGTACAAAAATCCGCGCTTGATGCCCCCCCCGAACAGCAGGACGCTGCCCGCTTCCGTAAAGTGGCGATGCATTCCGTAGTGCTTCGGCTCGGTCATGATGGCGGGCTGGTCCACCTGATTCTTCACTTCCTGGCCGGGCTTGCCCTCGCAGATCATGTCGCGGCCGAACTCGGAGGCGAGCACGACGAGCGTCCGGTTCAACACGCCTCGCTCTTCCAGATCGCGAATCAACTGCGACACCGGCATATCGATCGACTGCTTCATGCCGATGGCCCGGGTGTGGCCGTTTTCATGCGTATCCCAGTAGCGGAAGGGGATGTATTCGCTGGTGACCTCGACGAATCGGGCGCCGTTTTCGACAAGCCGCCGGGCGAGCAGGCAGCCCTGGCCGAAGCGGCCGGTGTTGTACTTGTCGAAGCTCTTTTGCGGCTCAAGTGATAAATCGAACGCCTTGGCCGCGGGCGAGTTCAGCAGGCGATGCGCGTTGTCCACGGCGCGGCGGAGGCTCTCCTGTTGGAAAGAGCTCGCTTCGACAAGCTCTTTGTAGTACCGGTAGCGTTCGGCGAAACGCGCGGCGCCGACGTACTCAGAAGGCCGTGTGGATGCGGCTGCGTCGCGCGGATCGGGGATGAAAAAGGGCCCATGCTCGCTGCCCAGGAATCCGGCGGTGTGGAAGGCTTTCAGACCGTCGCTTTCCGCGCCGATTTCGATGTTCTGGCCGATGTCCACGAACGCGGGCATATCGGGATTACGGGGGCCGAGCGTGCGCGAAATCATCGCGCCCATGTGCGGCGCGGCCACCGATTGCGGAGGCGCATAGCCGGTATGCCAGTGATACTGGTGGCGCGAATGAAGAATGAAACCAAGATCGCCCACGCGATGGGATCGCAGCAGCGTGCCGCGATCCATGATCTTCGCGATGTTTTCCAGCCCCTGGGAGATCTTGATGTTGTCGACCGCGGTATCGATGCTCGGGAAGGTGCTCAGCACTTTGTCCGAGGCGAGGCCGGTTTCATACGGCGTGTAGCGCTTCGGGTCGAATGTTTCGGTTTGCGCCATGCCTCCGGCCATCCAAAGCAGGATGACGGCATCGGCGCGAGGCTCGATCGCCGGCCCGGCGACCAAGCGCGCCTCCGATCCGGTGAGCGCGGCCAGAGTGGCTCCGGCCGAAGCCTTCATGAAATCACGGCGCGTATTACTGAACATATTGAAACTCCGGATGCATGATCAGACTCCAGATCAGATCTTCCAGGCCGCCCTCGATGACTTTTCCGTTCTTGACGAGAAGCTTCATGGCGATCGCCGATTCCTGGGGGTTGGGCTGGCGCGAGAGGGCTTGCCAGAATAATTGGTCGATCAGGACCTTGGCGTCGCGCGAAGGTTTGGGCGTCGCGATGGGAGGCTCGCCAGAAACGCGCAGGAGGCGCTCCAGGTCCGGCTTCTCTTTGAATACGAAGAAACGGACGCTGGGACTGATGTCGCTTGATCGCGAAGCGTCCTCGATGCCTACCGAGCCGGTGAGACGCGTGAATCCGAGGCCGTCATTGACGGGAATGACGGGATACACGACGAGCGAGCCTACCGGCGCAAGAATCGCGCCCTCATACTTCACGTTGTCCGCAGTCAGGGCGCCGATCTTTGGCTGTGAGATCGACGGAAAACTGGTAACGCGCGTCTTTCCGTTGGGCCCGGCGAACGTCAAATCGAGCCATCCGGCGACGGTGCGCGCGGGATCATAACAGCCGGCGTCATCAATGTACAGCCACAGCTGTTTTGCGCCGGTGATGTCGATATCCAGGGGCTTGGCGCCCTTGCCCATGTGATGACTGTCGAACAGATTCTGCGGCGCGTCCGGCAGTTCACCCAGCAAACGCAGCGCGCCCCGCTTCAAAACGACGTTCAGCGTGTCGCCGTTGACTAGTTCAAGGGCCTGCAAGGTGGTCGGGGCATCTTCGCGGGTGGTGAAGACCTGATCGCGGATCGGGCGGCCAAGCGCTCGCGCGAGCGGAGTCGATTTCAGTTCCCATTCGCGCGCATACGTCGCTTTGTCGCCGCTCTGCGAGACGCGCCATTCGCCGGTTATTTCGGAGACCGAATCGACAAGCTGCTCGGCGGTGAGGCGGCGCAGCTTCGGACCGCGGAAATACGTCTGCTCCACGCTGCTGGCGGGAATCGCGTAGGCACGCGAGGTGGCAATCAGCCGGATCAGATACTTCAGATCGTAGTTGTGGCGTACGAAATCGCTGGCCAGCCAGTTGAGCAGATCAGCGTCCCAGGGCTGCGCGTCCATATCGTCCACGTTGGCCACTAATCCGCGTCCAAACAGGCGCTGCCAGTAACGATTGACCAGCGTCCGGGCGAAGCGGCCATTTTCGGGGTTGGTGAACGAGAGCGCCGCGGCCTTGTGACGGTCGGCCAGAGAGTCACTGGCGGGCTTTACGCCCACTTCAGGGAACAAAAATTCGGGGCCTGTGTGCTTGCCGGTCTTCGCGTCGCAGCGGACCAACTCCAAGTCCGGAGATTCGGAAAACATCGCGGCCAGCGCGTACGATTGGCGCAGCTTGTACTTGTTAATAAAGCTGTCGTGGCAGGAGGCGCACTTCAGATTCACGCCGAGAAAGACCTGCGCGCTGTTCTGCGCGGCCTGCATGAAAGGGGTCTGGCTGGCGTTGATATCGCCGCGCCAGTTGACGCCAACCAAAAAGCCGTCGGGATCGTCGGGTCTCACCGGATTCAGCAGCGCTGACGCCATCTCGTTAAATGGCATGTTATTTTCCAGCGCAGCCAGCAGCCAGGGCGTGATCGACTTGCGCGTGCCTGCGTAATTGACGCCCTGATCGTTGCGCAGCAGATCGTTCCAGAAGCTGATCCAGTGAGCGGCGTATCTTGCTTTGTCCGCGAGGAGCGAATCGATCAGCTTTTCGCGCTTGTTGGGATCCTTGTCGGCGAGGAACTCGCGCGTGGCGTCCAGAGTCGGCACCATGCCCCAAATGTCGAGCGTCGCACGGCGCAGAAACAAGGCGTCGGTGAGCGGCTCGGGGAATGCGAAGCCGTTCTTGGCAAAATCCTCAGCGATGAATTTGTCGATGGGGTTCGCCATGGCATTCGCCGGCAACGGCGGCGAGATTGGTTTCCAAGGCGCGACCCACTCCGTTGGTCCGGCGGGCAGCGTATCGGTCCAGGATGCGCCCTCGGCGATCCAACGCTCGAACAGGGCGATCTCCGCGTCGGACAATCCGCTGCCGGAGGGCGGCATCTCGAACGCCTTGATTCGTTTCAATAAGAGACTCTGATCAGGCTTTCCCGGCTGGACAGCGCGCAGAATTGTGGCCCGGGTTTCCACGGAAAATCCGGCTCGCGGCGCGGGTCCGGAGTGACAAGGGGCGCAGCGCGAAACGAGGATCGGATGGATGGATGTGGCGAAGTCCACTTGGGCCAGAAGCGGCAGCGACGAGGCGAGCGCCAGAATTAGACGGAACATCTTGTTTTACTATACGAAAGTGAGGGTGCGCGCGAAATTGCCGCTGCTGTTGCTGGCCTGCGCGCTCTCGCCAAGCCAGCAACGTCCAGCGGGCGGCGACACCAAGTTCACCGTCCGCTCCGACCTTGTCTTCCTGCCGACGAGGGTTCAAACGAAAAAGGGCGACACCATTTACGGCCTCAAGGCCGACCAGTTCATCGTCGAAGACAACGGCGTACGCCAGAAGGTGACCCTCGATGAAGATCCGGAGACGGAGGGCCTCTCGCTGGTCGTGCTGGTCCAATGCAGCCGCTCCGCAGAAGAGCAGCTGAACAAGATGACCGGCCTCGCGACCATGATCGAGGCCATCACAGGCGGCGCGCCGCATGAGGTCGCAGTGATCGCCTTCGGCCGCGATCCATATATACTGGGCGATTTTTCCAGGAGCAATGTCGAGACGCACATCGCGCTTACCAAACTGCGCGATTGCAGCAGCCGCTTCAATGCCGCCATCGACACGGTTCATTTCGCGCTCGGGTTCCTGAACACGCGCAAGACCCGGTTCCGGCGCGCGATCCTGCTGATCGGAGAGACGCGCGATCACGGCAGCAAGTCACGCATGGAAGAAGTCGTGGCGGAACTCGGCAGGACCGACACCGTGATTTACACAGTGGCGTTCGCCGCCGCGCGCGACGAGATCCTGAGCGCGTTGAAACACTCAAATGACGCGTATAAGACCGAGAAGCCGAAGCCTCCGCCGAAAAAGCCACCTCCCCTGGAGGACTCCGTCGAAGGTATGCAGGATTACGAGCGGCCTCCTGTGATGAACTGGCCTCCCCAAATCCTGCTGGCGGTTAATGCCATGAAAAGGAATGCGGCATCGGAGATCGCTTCGCTTTCCGGAGGCGAGTACGTCAACTTCACCAGCCAAAAGAGCTTCGACACGACGCTGCAGGGTATCGCCAACCGCATCCATAATTATTACCTTCTGAGTTTCCAGCCTGTGGCAGCCGATAAGCCCGCGATGCACAACCTGCGCGTGCGCGTGCCCGACTATCCGGGCTCGACCATCGAGACGCGGCGGAACTATTGGTCGGGCACGTTGGAAGTTCGCTAACTGTGCGCCGCAATCAAAGGCCGACGAGGGCGTCGGCTGCGGACCCGGGGGTCCGCCCCACCTTTTTCCGTATTACAGAGCTGTAATCCGGCGTTCCAGTATACTGTCCCCACGAGGTGACCATGGCGATTTCGGTCGGATTTGTAATCGGGTTGGGGCTGTGGATTATCGTGCGCTGCTTCTTGATGGGGATTTATACCATCGATCAAAACGAGCGCGCCGTGAAGACGATCTTCGGGCGTGCGGAACGGGTGGCGGGGAACAAGACCACTCTGGATAGCCCTGTTGCGGCGGCTCTCAGGGAGGAGGAAAAAGACCGCTACGTTTATCCACAGGTTCGCGTGATTCCTCCCGGCGTGTATTTCAAGATGCCTTGGGAGAGGATTTACAAGATTTCCATCGCCACGATGACGATGAACATGGCGCTGGATCTGGAAAATCCCATGGCGAACAACGGCGGGAATCTGTTGGAAGCGGTGACGAAGGATCAGCTGAACACCGGATTGACCGGGCAGATCCGGTACCGCGTCAGTGAGTCGAACCTCTACGCGTTCATCTTCGGCATCAAGAAGCCGATGGTGCACGTGATGGCCTACTTCGTCTCGGTGCTGCGGCAGAAGATCGCGAGCTTCGAGGCCAAACCGATCCCCGGAACCGCGGTGGCGGGCATCTCCATCAATGACCTTCGGAAGAATCTCCGCGATCTCAACGACTACATGGATGAGGAGTGCGGCGCGACGCAGGCGCGCTACGGCGTGCTGTTCGATGCGTCCCTAATCACCGGCATCGATCCACCGCCGGAGGTGGAATCGGCGCTAGCCGCGATCAATACCGCGTATAACCAGGTGTCCAGCGACATCAGCCTGGCGCACGCCGGCGCCGATCAGAAAATCGTACAGTCGAAGCGCGCGGTGGAGATCGAAACGCTGAAGGCTCAGGCCGAAGTGGAGCCGCTGCGGATGATGGCTCTGGAGCTGGCTGATTTGAAAAGACAGGGCCCCAACGTATTGAGCGTCTATCTGCGCAATGTGAAACTCGGGCTGCTGGGGAAAGCGCAACAGATCTTCATGGCGATGCCCGGCCATGAGAAGGAGGCGCGGTCATGATGGAAGGCCTGGTGGGTTTAGTTGCGGCGTTTCTGGGAATGCTGCTACTGGAAGTTCTGGTTTTAGGCGTGGCGCGGTTTTTCGGTCTCTATGCGATCGTGACCGAGAGAACCACCCGCGTCTACGTCCTGTTCGGAAAAGTGATCGGCATGATCCAGGAGCCGGGCTTCCACTTCCTGCCCGCGGTTCTGGGCTTGAACGCGTTCATCGTGAACTTTTTCGGCAAGTGCTATGTGCTGGATCTGCGACTGGACCAGGAGTATCTGCGCAGCCAGCCGGTCAATTCGGAAGAAGGCGCACCGATGGGCATCGGCATCTGGTACGAGATGCAGGTGAGCGATCCGGTGGCGTATCTCTTTAAGAACACCGATCCGCGAGGCTCGCTGCGGGCCAACGTCAACAGCGCCACGGTGCGGTGCCTAAGCAATATGCCTCTGCAGCAGATGCTCGAAACGAGGCATCAGATGAGCCAGACTGTGCGCGCCGAGGTGATGGAAAAATCGGTCGACTGGGGTTATCGGCTGGGCTCGGTATACGTGCGCAAGGTTCATTTCCGGGACCAGGGAATGATCAAGCAGATCGAGGAGAAGGTGGTGAACCGTCTGCGCCAGGTGACATCTGCAATTAAGCAGGACGGCGCGAATCAGGTGAGCATCATCACCAGCTCGGCGGAGCGCGAAGCGGCAGTGGAACTCGCCAAGGCGGCTGTGGTGCGGCCGAACATGATCGGCACGGCGCTGAAGGAGATTTCGGGAGATCCCGACGTCGCCGACGCGCTGTTTCAGCTTCTGGAGACGCAGAGGATTCTGGATAACAAGCCGAAGTTGACTCTGTTTCTGAATATGGAGGAGCGGCGGCTTGCGGACATTCTGGCTGCGGGTCCGGATGGTCCGCCGGTGTTGGGCGCACGATGACCGCTGCAACTTCCGTTCGGCACATAAGTGTTTAACAATTCGGGAAACGCAAAGCGGAGCTTCGCGCATCTAACCCACCAGAGACGGCTTGTTGCAGTATCCTAAAATCTGAGGGTTCATGAACTTACGGCAGAAACATTCCCGATTTTTCGCGGCCGCTACCATACTATGGGGACTAACCGCGTTTGGCCAGACGCCGGATAACAGCCAGAATGCGCTGTTAAAGGGGACATATCATTTCCGGCACATCGCTGTACAGAATGTGGACTCGAATTATGACCCATCCGAGGTCACAGCGACCTACGGGACGATTACGTTCGATGGAGCCGGCAATTACACCATTACCGGCGCAACGTCACTTGACAATACGGTCGCGGGCGGAGGACAGCCGTTGAACGCGACGGGTACATACGCCATCGGCGCGAACGGATTAGGGTACATCGCCAACCCGCTCTATCCCACCGATGCCTACGACTACCTCTACGGAGCGGTATCGCAAGGCGTGTTCATCGGCAGCGCCACGGAGGCCGAGGATGAAGGCTATATCCTGAACGACCTATTCATTGCCATTCCCGCCGGCTCGAACCCGACCAGCGCGAGCTTCACCACGGCGTATCAAACGGGTTTGATCGATTTTGCCGGAGGCACCGCGGCCGCCATCAAGAATGCACTGTTTCAATTGGCGCCCAACGGAAAGGGCGCATTCGGGACCATCACCTTGAATGGCCAAGCTTCTAACCAAACAAATCCAACCCTGAGCCAAACCGTGACGAGCGCGACCTACGCCTTCAATAGCGACGGCAGCGCGACGCTGACTGTACCTCTGCCCGCGAATACCAGCGCGGCGAATGCACTGTTCACCGGGACGAAGACGCTCTTCGAGTCCGCGGACGGGAATTTCATCCTGGGCTGGACCTCGACTGGCTACGACATCTTCTTCGGCGTCAAGGCTCTGACCGGTTCGGCAAGCAACAGCACTTCTGCGGGCCTTTACTTCACCGCCGGACTCGAGGACTATAGCGGAGCTTGGGGAACCGACTCATTTTACGGCGGCGACTACAACACTGGCAATACCGCGGGCGATGCGATCATTCACCAGCGCCTGAACTTCCCCGGCTACTATTCGGAGGATTACGGCGCCGCCCAGCAGATTCCCGTGAACGCCGACGGCTCCGCAAACGACAGTTTCTTCGGTTATAGCTACTTGTTCGGCGACGGCGGCAATGCGTACGTGGCTATCGGAACATACGGCTACTATTCGCTCGTCGTGGGCCTCCATTCGGCGAACTTCTCCGGCTCCGGCGTCTTCCTCAACCCGATCGGTGTGTTTAACGCGGCCAGCTTCCAGCCGGTGACGGCGAGCATCGCTCCGGGCGAATTGATCACACTGTTCGGCACGGGCCTCTCTTCGACAAACACGTCGGTGCAGGGCGGAAAGGCCGTGCCGACCACGCTCGGCGGAGTTTCGGTAACCATGGATGGAACACCCGCTCCGGTCTTTGCCGTCAGTTCCACCCAAATTTCGGTAATCGCCCCCTACGCGCTTGCATCGAATACCAGCTATCTGGCGAATATCCAGGTGACGAACAACGGGGTGAAATCGAACGTGGTGCAAGTGAATCTCACCGACGTCGCGCCGGGGGCATTTTCGCAGACCGCAAACGGAATCGGGTTGGCCGCCGCGCTGCACGCGACGACGGGCCAGCTGGTCACCAAGGCCAACCCTGCACAGCCGGGTGAGTACATCTCGCTCTACCTGACTGGCCTTGGAACTATCTCCCCGACGATTACCGACGGTGCGATCGGCCCGAGCAATCCCCTCAGCACGGCGGACATCAATACAGCGGGAAACTTGACAGTCTACTTCAACGACGAAACCAGCGGCTCATACGGGAACGCAGGAACGATCCAGTATGCAGGCCTCGCGCCCGGATTGGCCGCGCTTTATCAGATCAACGTGCAGGTGCCAAGCTCCGGATTGACAGCCGGCGATGTGGTTACCGCCGAGTTCGTGACGGACTATGCCGACTTTAACCAGATCGTAATCCCCTACGGCACTAGCTCAAGGGTGGCGGCGCAGCCAGCGCGCTCTGGATTGGCGTCCCGGTATCACTCCGTGCGGGGCCGGAAGCAGAGCGTTGCATCGCGCAAGTCGCGCGTTCCGGCCGATGCGCCGCGGTACCGGCAATAGCCACGCCCGCGGGCGGCGTCATATATTTTTAATGCGCTTGAAACGTCGCGTATACCCCCGTTTGTTAGCTTCGCATGAGGGGGTTATACCACATGCGTCGCTTTTGGGCGATTGTTGTCCTTTCTCTAAGCACGTTCATTCCGTCTTTCGCGCAGTTTGACACAGCCGAGGTGCTGGGCACCGTCCGGGACAAGACCGGAGCGGTCGTTCCCAAGGCCACGTTGACTCTGTTGAACGTAGACACCGGAATCTCCGCGAAGGTGACGGCGGATGACAGCGGAAATTACGATTTCGCCAACGTCAAAATCGGCAGGTACAAGGTGACGGCGGAAGCCAAGGGGTTCTCCACCGAGGTGGCCTCGGACATCATCGTGAACGTCGGGGCTCGCCTCCGCTTGGATCTGTTGCTTACCGTGGGCCAGGTGACCGAAACGGTCGAGGTCAGCGGGGCGGCTGAGACTCTGGAAACCGATTCGAGCGAAAAGGGCCAGGTGATCCATAGCGCCGCCATCGTGGAATTGCCGCTCAATGGCCGCAATTACGCCGATCTCGCGCTGCTCTCGGCCAACGTGGTGAAATCGCCCATCGCGGCGTCGTTTTCTCCCAGCGGCACGCCGCGCGAAGGCTCGTTCAACGTGAACGGCATGCGCAGCACCTACAACAATTTCCTTCTCGACGGTCTGGACAACAATGCCTACGGCACCAGCAACCAGAGCTACTCCTCGCAGGCCATTCAGGCCTCGCCGGACGCTCTGGCTGAATTTAAAGTCATCACCAGCAATTACAGCGCGGAATATGGACGCGTGGGCGGTGCGGTGGTGAACGCCGTCATGAAATCCGGCACGAATCAGTTTCACGGCACCGCGTACGAATTTCTACGGAATACCGAACTGAACGCCACCGGATTCCTGTTCAGCCCGGCCGTGTTCGTCAAGCCGACGCTGCAGCGTAACCAGTTCGGCGTGACGCTGGGCGGGCCGCTGATCAAGAACCGCCTGTTCTTCTTCGTCGATTACGAAGGCTACCGTCAGCTGCAGCGCTACCTGAACTTCGACTCGCTGCCGACCGCGAACGATCGCGTGGGCATTCTGCCGGTGACTGTGGTGAATCCGCTGACCGGTGCGGTGTATCCGGCCAACACGCAGATTCCTCAGACCGCCTTCAATGCGCAGGCGGCTGCAATGCTGAGCCAATTGCCGGCGCTGAACGGCCCCGGCCGCTCCAATAACTACGAAGCGCTGCTGTTGATCCGCGACTACAGCGATAAGTACGACGCCAAACTCGACGGCAGGATCAACGACCGCATGAGCGCGTTCCTGCGCTGGAGCCAGCGCAAGGACATCCAGTTCTATCAACCGTCGTTCGCCGGACCGGCGGGCGGCGACGGCAACGGCTTCATTCATTCGATCGACCAGAACGCGTCGGCCGGATATACGTGGACAATCAATAATTCCTCGATCCTGGAAGCGCGCCTCGGGTGGACACGCATCGTCGCGGGCAAGCAGCCTCCTCTGTTGGGCGGGCCGAGCCTGGAGCAGATGCTAGGCATTCAGGGCCTGCCGACGACGCCGAACCTGACCGGTGGGTACAATACGCAGACGATCAGTGGATTTACGGCACTGGGAAGGCAGACCAGTAATCCTCAGTTCCAGAACCCGACGTCCTGGGATCCGAAGATCAACTATTCGTTGAATCGGGGGCGTCACTCCATTAAGGCGGGCTGGGAGTATCTCAACATTCACACCGAAATTCTGGATGTGAATCCGCTCTACGGCCAGGACGCCTACGCAGGCCAGTTCAGCAAGCCGAGCTGCGCGCAACTGGGGCAGGCCTCGGGCTGCACCGTTGCCTCCGACGCCACGAGTTACAACCTGGCCGACTTCATTTTCGGCCTGCCTAGCCAGATCAACCAGGGCAGCTACACGGTGGTGAACCTACGGCAGTACGTGCACGCTCTCTACGCGCAGGACGACTGGCGGGTGACGCCCAAGCTGACCGTCAACGCCGGGTTGCGCTGGGAGTTCGCCACGCCCTTGTTCGAGCGCGACAACAACTATTCGAACTTCAATCCCGCTACTGTCTCCATGCAGAAAGCCAGCGGCGGCAGCCTCACCAATCGCAGCCTGGTGAATCCCGATTACGGCGATTTCGGGCCTCGCATCGGCCTGGCGTATTCGGTGACGCCGAAGACGGTGATCCGTTCGGGCTACGGCATCAGCTACACGTTTTTCAACCGCGTGGGCAGCGCTCTTGAAGGCATCAACGCCCCGCAGGCTCTGTTTGGCGTGATCAATCAAAGCCTGGTGAACGGACAAGTTCCGCCGACCTTCCTCACGACGCTGAACAGCTTCACTACGGGCATCGCCAATCCGTCGTCGTTCAACCCGGTGAATTCCAACGTGGTCTACATTCCGCAGGACAGCAAGTGGCCGATGATCCAGAACTGGTTCCTGTCGGTGCAGCGCGAGATCACCAAGAACACCCTGGTGGAGGTTGCCTACAACGGCAACCACTCCACGCGTCTGCCGATCCTGGCCGATTACAATCAGGCCGCGCCCAACGCGGTGACCGCTACGTGCAACCCTCCGGCGATTACCTCCGGATGCCTGGGCGTGCAGGCCCGCCGTCCGATTCCGAGCTACGGCCCCATCACTTGGGTGTACCCTGGCGGCAATAATCACTACGAAGGGCTATCGGCCCGGGTGGAACATCGCTTCGCCGGCGGACTCTATTTCCTGAATTCCTTCACCTGGGGCCACGCCATCGGCGATTCCGAGCAGGCTCTGGAATACTTCGCGGGCGCCACCGAAGCCAACCCGCAAAACATCCATAATCTGGCGGCGGAGAAAGGTCCGTCCAGCTTCGACGTGAAGCTGAACAACGTGACCAGCATCCTTTATCAGATTCCGTTCGGCCGCGGACGCAAGTACGGCGCGAACATGAATCGCATTCTGGATGCAGCGGTCGGCGGATGGGAGCTCAACACCATCAATACGGTGCACACCGGCCAGCCCATCAACGTAAACTACGGCGTTTCGACGGCCACGGATGTCACCGGCCTATCCAACGATTATCGCGGCCAGGCCATCCAGCGGCCGAACATCTCCGGCACAGCCGCCAGCCAGAGCACTTCGCAGTTGCTGAACACCTACTTCGCGGGCTACACGTTCACCACGCCGCTGGCGACGGCTCCGTTCGGAAACCTCGGGAGAAATGCCTTCCGCGCGCAGGACTTTGAGCAGTGGGATTTCGCCGCCAACAAGAACTTCACGATACGGGAAGGGATCAACCTCCAGTTCCGGTCGGAGTTTTTCAACTTCACAAACCACACCAACTTCGGACTCCCCACGGCGACCACCACGTCATCGGCCTTCGGGACTGTCCGTACCACGTTCCCGTCGAGGCAGATCCAGTTCGGGTTGAAGCTGCTTTTCTAACCCGCTTACCTCAGGAGCTGGCCCGTTCATCGCTAATACGGGCCCGCTCACGATTTCCTGCTAGGTTCCCCTTCCGTTCCCGCGCATACTCGTAGTAGCGCTAGGTCCCCGTGCGATCGCCGCACCCCGCTTCTATGAACAAGGCTCTCGCTACCGCTCTGCTGTTCCTGCTCACGAGCTGTCTCCATGCACAATCCCTTGGCAACGCCGGGACGATCGAGGGCACCGTGGTGGACCAATCCGGCGCGCTGATCCCTCAGGCGACCGTTTCCCTGGTGAATTCCATCACCGGATATAAGCAGAACGTCACCGCGAGTTCCGGCGGAGCGTTCCGGCTGCTCAACATTCCTCCGAATGCCTACCATTTGACGGTTGCCGCGCCGGGCTTCAGCACGTTTCAGCAAGATGTGACCGTTCGTAATTCGGTGCCAGTGACGATTAAGGCGACACTGCTGGTGGCCGAGGCAGTCACCACGGTGGATGTGGAGGCCAGTGGCGCGGCGCAGGTGGAGACAGATCCCAGCGCTCACACCGACGTCGACCGCAGCTCCCTGCTTAAGCTACCCAACATGAGCCCAGGCGGCGGCTTGGCCGACGCGATTGTTTACACCACCGGTTCAGTCTCTAATGAAGCCAACGGTGCCTTCCATCCCGCCGGCGACCACGCCCAGGTCAGCTACCTGATTGACGGCCAGATCATCAGCGATCAGCAAAGCAAGATTTTCTCAACCTCACTGCCCACCAGCGCAATCCAGAGCATGGAGTTGATCACCGGGTCGCCTGGCGCGGAGTTTGGCGACAAAACCAGCCTGGTTGCGCAGGTCACCACCCGTTCCGGACTCGGCGTGGGCAAGGTATTTGGCAGCTTCGAATCGAGCTACGGCTCGTTCGGCACGGTCACGGAGAGCCTGGGAATCGGCTTCGGCAGCGCGAAAATGGGTAACTTTCTAGCCATCGACGGCGTGCGCAGCGGGCGCTTCTTGGATTCCCCGGAGTGGAGCGCGTTTCACGACGCGGGCAATAACCAGACCATCTTCGACCGATTCGACTGGCAGCCCACCGGTAAGGACTCCGTCCATTTGAACCTGTTCGCCGCTCGCAACTGGATTCAGATCCCCAATGATCTGGATCAACTGGCACAGGATCAGCGCCAGCGCGTGCTGACGTGGAACATCGCGCCCGGCTATCAGCACACCATCAACGCGCACACGCTGCTCTCCGTGAATCCGTATGTTCGGAAGGATCAGTTCAATTACTACGCCAGCCGCGACGTTCTTGACGATCAACCGGCCACACAGAATCAGCAACGGCAACTGATGAACTGGGGCGTGAAGGCCGACTTGTCGTCCACGATCGGGCATCACAACATAAAGATTGGCCTCGACCTAAAGCAGACGAGGCTCCTCGAGAATTTCGGCTTCGGCATCACCGATCCGACGTACAATTCGCCTTGCCTGGACGCCTCGAACAGTCCGGTGGGCGATCCTTCGCTAACGAGTCCCTCGCAGTGCGCCGCGTTTGGTTATCAGCAGAACATTGCGTCGAATCCCAACGCGGCGACGCCGTTTTCGCCGGGTCTGTTGCCCTACGATCTGACGCGTAAAGGCCAGTTGTTCGCCTTCCACGCCACGGCGAACATCAATCAATACGCGGGATACGCACAGGATTCGATGACGTTCGGCAATCTGACGCTCAACCTAGGCTTCCGGGCGGATCAATACAGCGGCCTGGTGTCGAAATCCGGTCCCCAGCCGCGCGCCGGGCTCGCCTATCACATCAAGCGCACTAATACCGTGCTCCGCGCGGCGTATTCGCGGACCTTCGAAACGCCCTTCAACGAAAACCTCCTGTTATCGAGCGCCACAGGCTTCGGAGGCTTGGCGGGAAATGTCTTCGGCTCGACATCGGTGCCGATTTCGCCCGGATTCCGCAACCAGTTCAACACCGGATTTCAGCAGTCCATCGGCCGGTACTTCCTGGTGGACGCCGACTACTTCTGGAAATTCACCCACAACGCGTTCGACTTCAGCACCCTGCTGAACACAACGATCACGTTCCCCGTTGCCTGGCACAATTCGAAGAACGATGGTGTGACGGGCCGCTTCAGCACGATCAACATGAAAGGGTTTCAGGCCTACTGGACCTTCGGCCATACCCGCGCCCGCTACTTTCCTCCGGAGGATGGAGGCCTGATTCCGCAAGGCGCTCCGCTGGCGGCGGGCGTATTCCGCATCGATCACGACCAGGCCTTTCAATCCACGATTAACCTGCGTTACCAGCGCCGGAATAACGCCGAGTGGATCGCCTTCACCGCCCGTTACGACAGCGGCGAGGTGGTGAGCGGCGTCCCCGACGCGGGCTACGCCATGGCCAACCTGACGCCGAATCAGCAGGTCACCATCGGTCTGGCCTGCAACGGAACCTACGCCACCGTCGCAGCGCCGATCAGCAGTTGTTCCGGCACGGTGACCTCAAGACTTCTCACCTTGCCGCAGATCGGCCAGGAAAACGACGATCATAACCCTAATCGCGTGAAGCCCCGGAACATATTCAACCTCGGTATCGGCAGCGATAATCTATTCCACACGGAAAAAACGACGCGCTGGACGGCGTCGCTGTCGATCGACAATTTGACCAACAAGGTCGCGCTCTATAACTTCATGTCGACCTTCAGCGGCACCCACTTCATCGAGCCGCGCTCAATTGTAGGGAAGATCGGGTTTGTGTTCTAGCACCAGAAGCCGGCATTCGGGCTTCCCCGCACCACAACGGGTCCCCTCGGTGACGGCGGCGCCGCACGCAGTGCAAAACGGAGACGCCATTCGTTCTCCCTCCTTATTGAACGTCGGTGACTCTGCCGTTGTTGAAAGTGACCTTCAGGTTCTTATACAGGTAGATCTTCTTCGGCCCCAGATCGACGATGCTGCTGGGAGTCCCGAGAATCGCCGTTACCTGATCGATGGTCTGTCCCAGGGTGATCTCGGCCGGAGCGGCGGCCGACGGACCGGAAGCATCGGTCTGCCCGGCGACCTCCTGCTCGGCTCGGTCTGCTTCGGCAACCTGCCGGTTGATCTCGGCGGCGGCGTTCGGATCGGGCGGCGGCGCGAGGGCGGCAAACTCCGCCTTCACTGGCGGTGCCGCGGCCGACGGCGGGACCGGCGGCAATCCGCCCTGGCCGCCCTTTTTCTGCAGATCGCCCAGACCGGCATCGATGGTTTCGCGCATGTGGTTCTGCATTTCCTGCAGATCGGCGATGGCAACAGAAACCGTCGCACCCTTTCTGCACTCTTGGCCGCCCTTGCTCGAAAGCATGATCAGGTCCGCCGCGGTTGCTTCGGGCGCGGGCGGACCGGCCAGTTGTAACGCATCCCCTTCCGTAACGGCGCACTCGGCGCCATCGGCATCGATCACATCGAGACTGGCGCCAGCCACGAACACGTGCGGCTGGTTATCGCTCAACTCGCGTGCGATGCCGCTGGAGGCCGGGTCAATATCCTGCCTGGCCGCGTTCTGCTGCGCCTCCTGATTCTCGAGCGCAAGCTGCCGCTGCACTTCGTCGGCGATCGCCTGTCTGACTTCCGGCGTCAACGGAGCGGCGTCCGGGGCCATCGCTTGCTGGGGCGGAGGGGCGCCGGATTGCTGAGCCGCAGCCTGTTGCGCGGCGTAATTCGCTTGCAGGCTCTGCGCGAGCAGATAGTCGGCTAGCCACACGGAAGCACTGGGGTAGACCGGCGCGGGGGTGAACCACCCGCCGTATAATCTAAACCACGGAGTCCCCACATAGCCCCAGGCGTAGGGAATGGGCGTGTACCAGGGATTATACGCCCAGCCATAAAAAGCCTGCGCGTAATAAAACGCCGGAGCGTAGCCATAAACGTACACCCCGTGATAAGAATAGCGATTGTAGAACCGATCGTAAGCGCGCCCGTTGTAGTAATACGTGCGATGGCCGTACTCCTGCCCGCGATACATGTAGGGCTGCTGCACGTAGCTTCTGCCTCCCCGCTCGGCGTAGACACGGGAATGATCGGCGCGCTCCACCGCAACCTGGCGGCGACCATCCAGTCCGCGCTGGATATCCATACCCCGGCGCGCGTCATGAACATAAGCCTGGCTGCCATTCGGGCGGACCCGAATGGTGCTGCCATTTGGTGCGCTGATCGTCCGTTGTCCAGATGGGACCGGGCGGCCGTAGCTCGATGTTCCACTCATCCCGCTTCGGCCAGACATGTTTGCCGGGGTTCGCCCGGCGGGAGGCGTGTTGTATCCGCCAGTATTGGTCTGCGGATTACGCATACCGCCGGTGTTTGGCGTCGCCGGGCCGCGCGGCACACCGGCACCCGGGGCCGCCGGGACTCGCGACGCGCCTTCACCCGCAGTTGCCGGCATGGTTACCGGGCCGCGTGGCGCGCCTTCACCCGCGGTTGCCTGGCCTCGCGACGGGCCTTCGCGCGTGGGCGTCTGGCCGTGCGGCTGCGTGGTTCCGGACGTCGTTGCGCCTTTGGATGCATTGGGCGTCTTCGGTGCCGCGGTGGCCCTGGCAGGCCGCTTCGGAGCCTCGGTGGGTTTCTTTTCCTGAGCCACGGCTACGGAGCATCCCAGCGCCAAAGTCACCACGAATGAAAAATATCGGTGCGCGTTCATACGTTTTCCTTATTGCCGTCCATTCGAGATCCGACGCTTGTCGATTTTGGTTCCTGAGGCTTAAACGCCGGTCGCGCTGGAGCGAGGTTGCAAATTCCCGCTATTCGCACCGATCTGACGGCAATTGCAGTATATACCCGCCACTTGGTTCATTCAAGCATCACGGCACCCAAAAAACGCGAAAAACCCGTTAAAAATGGCTCATTTTTGCCCCAGAAGACCATGTATCTGGGACGCTAGTTCCTGATAGGACGTTTCGTCGAATCCGCCGGGCGCGATCCAGGATTCCGCCCCGTGCCCAGCGCCACTCCGCGGCGTCCGGCAGCACCGCTGGACGGCCGGTGAGAAAATCGCCGTAGAGAGGAGGAAGACGGTCCTCGCTTCGTGGTTGGACGGCAGCCAGCGCGATAAACAACAGTGCCCGCCTGGTCCTCCATGGATGCCGTAAACTAGGACTTCATGCGAGAGCAGGGAATCGTCTCCGCGTCGCTGCGCGAGGAGGAGAAGCAGTTCGAGGCGGCGCTGCGTCCGACCAAGTTGGCCGACTTCGCCGGGCAGCCGAAAGTGAAGGAAAACCTCGCCATCGCCATCCAGGCCGCCAAGCGGCGAGGCGAGGCGATGGACCATGTGCTGCTCTACGGACCTCCAGGGCTCGGGAAGACCACACTGGCTGGCATTATCGCCTCGGAACTGGGAGTCGGCATCCAGCAGACCTCGGGGCCGGTGCTTCAAAAAAAGCTCGATTTGAGCGGGATTCTGACTCACATTCAGGAGCGCGAAGTCTTCTTCATCGACGAAATCCACCGGCTGCTGCCGGACATCGAGGAGATGATTTATTCCGCGCTCGAGGATTTTCGCATGGACATCCTCATCGGCACGGGACCGGGCGCGCGCACGCATTCGCTGGAAATCAAACGTTTCACCGCCATCGGCGCCACCACGCGGCAGGGCATGATCAGCGCGCCCTTGCGCGGACGCTTCGGGCTGGTGCTTCGGCTGAATCCTTACGAACCAGAGGAACTGTCGAGCATCGTGAAACGTTCGGCGCGCCTGCTCAACGTCGAGATCGATACGGAGGGCGCAGCGGAAATCGCGCGGCGCGCGCGGGGCACTCCACGTATCGCCAATCGCCTGCTCCGGCGCGTCCGCGATTATGCGGAGGTGCGCGCCGCGGGGAGCGTCGATTTGGAAGTTGCGGAAAAAGCGCTGGATCTCCTCGAGGTCGACCGCTTCGGGCTGGACGAGATCGACCAGAAAATCATGATGACCGTGCTCGAAAAGTATGCGGGGGGACCGGTGGGGTTGAACACCATCGCTGCATCCATCGATGAGGAGCCCGACACGATTGAGGAAGTTTACGAACCGTACCTGATGCAGCTCGGCTTTCTGGACCGCACGCCGCGAGGGCGCATGGCGACGGATCGCGCATTCGAATATTTTCAGGTGCCGCGGAAGATTCGCGGCATGCAGAATACTCTATTTTGAAAATCGTCTACCTTGGGCTGGGGTCGAATTTAGGAGATCGCGGGGAGAATTTGCGCATCGCGCGGGAGCACATCGCCGCGCCGGATCTGCGCGTCGTGCGCGTGTCCTCGATCTATGAAACGGCCCCGCGCGAAGTCGAGGATCAACCCTGGTTCTTGAACCAGGTGGTCGAGTGCGAGACGGATCTATTCCCGCGTCAACTGCTCTCGCGGCTTAAAAGGATTGAGCGCATGATGGGCCGGAAAAAGCGTGCCCGCAACAGTCCGCGCGAGATCGATTTGGATATTCTGCTCTTTGCGGACGCCGTGGTGAAAACGCCGGAGTTGGAGATACCCCATCCCCGAATGATCGAGCGCAGATTCGTCCTGGAGCCACTTGCCGAGATTGCGCCGGAGAAGAAACATCCGGTGACGAAGCGGACGATGAAGGAGATGCTCGGAAAGGTAGCGGATCAGGCGGTGAAGCGGATTTAGTGGGCGAGCACCCGTGCGCGATCCGCCGCTGTCATCTTTTCCGCTGCATAGCGCAGCACGAGGCGGGTGGTCTGTGGGCGATTCGCTACCAGGAACCGCACAACTTCTTTCGGCCTCTTCGGATACGTCTCTTTCAAGAGCCAGCCAATGCCCTTTTGCACCATATCGTCCGCATCCTCGATTAACGGCTTGGCGATGCGCAGGATCACGCGCGTGTGCTCGCCTCGTTTCGCCGAATAAACCAACGAGACGGCCGCCGCGCGGCGCTTCCAGCGATTCTTCGACCGCGTCCAGCCGTCGAGTCTATTGATCAACGCCGCATCGTTCGCGATGGATGCGCCAAGCAGCCATAGGGCCAAGCCGTCGGTATGCCCCCAATTGTGCACGTATCGATCGAGCCAGCGCGTGAACAGCACAAACTCCCGCGCTCCACACTGTTCGGCAAAGCGGCGATAGAGGTAACAGACTAGCGCTCCCTCCTCGAACCGGCCGCTGGCCCAAAGACCAGTGCAGAGCCGGTCGCGCTCGACGACGGAAAGCTTTTTGACGCGTGGATAAAAGTCCCGCGCAACGCGATGAATCTCTGGTGCTGGAACACCCCGCATGGCGATTGGTTGGTCTTTGAAAAATCGCTCCGCGCCCTCTGCCCGGCTGGGATCAGCAACGCGATCGAACGCAGAACGGATCTCCTCAAGAAGATTCATTTCGTCTCGTCTCTCGGACGGAGATAAAACTCGATGGCTTCCTCGCGGCTCCTCCTCTGGGGCTCCGCGTCGCGATCAGGATGGGTGGCACGGAAGCGGTCGAGCATCAGGCTCTCAAACCGCTCGACCAGTTCGGGATGCTTGGCGGCCACATCGGTGAACTCGCCGGCATCGCCGCGCAGATCATACAGGCGGCGGTAACGGCCGGGTGCCGGATTGTCAGTCTCGTAGCCGTCCTGACGCGCTCGGTTCCCGGAACACAGGATGTATTTCCACTCGCGCGTCTTGATGTAGGCTTCTTCGTTTTCCAGATACTCGCTGAACACGTGATCGCGTGGGCGCTCGATGCCGCGGCCTTCGAGATAGGGACGCAGGCTCTGGCCGTGCGTGACGGGTAAGGGATCCAGCCCCATCACATCGACGATTGTCGCAGGAACATCGATGTGTTCGGTCAAATCCTCCACCACCCTCGCGTGAAACCGGCCGGGATAACGCATGATCAGCGGAACGCGCAGCGCGGGCTCGTATCCGCAGTGCTTTTCGAACCGCCCGTGCTGGCCCAGATGGTAGCCGTGATCCGCCATGTAGACGACGAACGTATCTTCTTCCAGGCGCAGACGTTGGAGCGAGTCAAGAACGCGGCCGATGTTCCGGTCAAGAAACGCCACCGAGGTGTAATACGACGCGGCGATCCCTCGCTTGTCGTCATCGCTCAGGCTACGAAAGACCTTGGGGATCTGCCAGGCATCCTCGGGACCGACGCGAGGCACGGAGAAATCGCGGGCGGAGAACAGATCGCGGTCCTCGGCCGGAAAATCGAAGGGTGAATGAGGCTCCTGAAAGCTGATCCAAAGCGCAAAAGGCCGGTCGCTATTCTCCTCCAAATAGCCGATGGCGCGGCGGGCGATATATGTCCCCCGCGCGTCCTCATCGTAAGCCGCCAGAGGGAGCTTTTCCGCGTTCAACCAGATCCGTGCCGGATCGCGAAATGGCCTCCACTGCGCCGGCTTGGTGCGGATGCCGGCGGCAAGCGCGCGCGGCTTGAGGTCTTGCATCCAGGCCTTGGTGATCGCGTCTTCCGTCATGGCGATGTCGAAGCCGTGCATTCCTGGCTCCGCGGGGCGATTGAAGTGCATCTTGCCGAATACCGCGGTTTGGTAGCCGGCCTTCTGGAACTGTTTCGCGAGCGTCGGCTTATCTGTCGCCAGCGGCGTCGACAACACCGTCACACCGGCGGCATGCGGCAACTGACCCGTGAGGAGAGATTGCCGCGACGGAGTGCAGACCGGCGAATTGCAGTGGTGCGACGCGAAGCGCACACCCTGGGCGGCGAACCGGTCGAGATGTGGTGTTCGCGCGAGCCGGTTTCCGTCGCACCCAAGCACGTAGCCCGCATGATCGTCGGCGAGGATGAAGAGAAAATTCGGCTTGCGGCGGGCTTGCGCCGATAATTGAGGCGCGGCGAGCAAGGCCAGAGCACCGCCCACCAGATCCCGCCTGGTCACGCCTTGGCCTCCACATCGGCCGGACGCGCGGTGATGATTTTCACCTTCGCGATGCGATTGCGATCCATCTCCTCCACGATAAACGTGCGAGTCCCGTAGGTTACGGATTCGCCTGGGCTGGGAATATACCCGAGGCGAAACAACAGAAATCCGGCCAGCGTTTCAAATCCCGCGTCGCCGGGCAGCTCGATCTCATACTGTGACCCTAAATCGCGGATGCTGGTACTCCCGTCGACCTCGACCACCGGCGCGCCGGCGATCGGTAACGGACGGCGCACGTCGTGCTCGTCACCGATCTCGCCGAAAATCTGTTCGAGCACGTCTTCGAGCGTCACGAGGCCAGTGATGGTGCCGAACTCATCCACGACCATCGCTAGGTGGGCATGTTTGCGGCGGAATTCATCTACCAGTTGAGGCAGAGGCTTGGTTTCCGGCACGACGAGGACGTCGCGCAGGTAGCGGCGCAGGCGGAACGGACGCGGAGGAATGCGCCGATCGGCGGCGGACTTGCGTTCCTGCCATGCTCGCACCAGATCCTTATAATGCACGACGCCGATGATGTGCTCAGGTTTGCCGTCGTAGACGGGCAGGCGGGAGAATTTATGCTCCAGCGTGACGCGCAGCAATTCATCGAGCGAGGTGTCGACGGAGACGGAAATGATGTCGATACGCGGCGTCATAATCTGGCGCGCGTTCACGTCGCGCAGTTCGAGCACTTTTTGGATGACATCTTCCTCGAAACCTTCCAAGTGCCCTTCGATGCGGCTCGATTCGACGATAAATTTCAGTTCCTCGGGCGAATGACCGCCGCCCGCGTGGCCTCCTTTTAGGCCCATCGCTTTGCTGAGTGCGGAAGAAACCCGCTCGACGATGAACACAAACGGCGCAGAAAGGCGCAGAAAGGCGAGCAGAGCGGGTGCCATCAGCAGCGCCAGGCGATCCGCTCTTTCGATGGCGAGATTCTTCGGCACCACTTCGCCGATCACCACGTGAACCAGGCTGATCGACAGGAACGCCAGCGCGAAGCTCAGCCAGTGCAGCCACTGCGTGGTGGACGGATTGATCAGCGGATACAGGATGCGCAGCAGGATCTGATATACGGTATCTTCCCCCGCCCAGCCCAGGCCCAGACTGGCCAGGGTGACACCAACCTGCGTCGCGCTCAACAGGCGGCTAGGATTGGCCAGAAGATCGAGAGCGGCGCGCGCGCCGGCGTTGCCCTGGTCGGCCAGTTCCTTCAGGCGCGAGCGGCGCACAGAGAGCAGAGACACCTCGGCGGCAGCGAAAAAGCCATTCAGCGCGACGATGGCGGCGAGAAGAATCAGCCGGAGAGACATGTTTTAAGTTCGCTACAATCGAGCAGTGCTGTCCCATTCGCCACTGCTCCGGGCCGTCAATCTGAGCATAGCCGTTTTGTTGATCGCGTTACTCGTCGCGGTCTATTGGTTCGCCTGGCGCCCCCTGCCGGAAACATCAGGAGACATTGTCGCACCCATTTCGGCCAAAGCGACGATTGTCCGGGACGCTCTGGGCGTCCCGCATATCGAATCCGCGGCGTGGGAGGACGCCGTTTTTCTGCAGGGCTACGCGACGGCTCAGGATCGCATGTGGCAGATGGATGCGCTGCGCAGGCTCGCCGCGGGGGAATTGGCAGAAGTGGTCGGCAAGGCGGCCCTGGAATCGGACCAGGAATCGCGCAGGCTGCGCCTGGGCCAGATCGCCGACGAGGCGGCGCGTTTGATGCCGGAAGCAGATCGCGCAGTGATTGCCGCCTACGCGCGCGGCGTCAATTATTATCTGGAAACGCATCGCGGGCGGCTGCCGCTGGAGTTCACGCTGCTTAATTACGAGCCGAGGCCATGGCGCATCCGCGACTCGGTGCTCGCGGGATTGCAAATGTTCCGGACGCTGACCACGACTTGGAAAGAAGAGGTCGCAAAGATGCAGATGCTCGATCATGGCGATGCGGCGAAGGTCAACGTCCTGTTTCCCGCGCGGACGGGGTTCGATCCGCAGCCCGGCTCGAATGCGTGGGCCGTTGCAGGGGCGCGGTCCGCGACAGGAAAGCCGATTCTGGCCAACGATACTCATCTCGACTTCGGCATACCCTCTACCTGGTACATGGTTCACCTGAAAGCGCCGGGACTGGACGTCGCCGGTTTCACTCTGCCGGGTGTGCCGGCCGTCATCATCGGGCACAACGAGAACATCGCTTGGGGCATCACCAACCTCGGCTTCGACGTGCAGGATTTGTACGAGGAGAAGATCGACGGCAAGACAGGCCGCTACGTGTTTCAGGATCATCTGGAGCAGGCTCGCGTGGAGCGCGACCTGATCGCGGTGAGGGGTGAGAAGCCGATCGAAACGATCACCTATGTCACGCGCCATGGGCCGATTTTTCTGGCGGACGGAAGTCACCAGTACGCGCTGCGATGGACCGCGGCTGACGCGGGGGCGTTCCAGCTTCCGTTCCTTGACATCAACCGCGCGCACGATTGGAAGGAGTTCACCGCAGCGCTGGCGAGGTTTCCCGGACCGGGGCAGAATTTCGTGTACGCCGATACGGCGGGCAACATCGGCTATCATGCCACGGGCCGCAATCCGATTCGCCCGAAGGGCTGCGGAGGAGACGTTCCAGCCGACGGCGCTTCTGGCCAATGCGAATGGACCGGCATGATTCCCTTTGACGAGTTGCCGAGCTTCTATAACCCCGCTAGTGGTGCGGTGGTCACCGCCAATCAGAATCCGTTTCCGGAAAACTTTCCTTACCCGGTAAACGGTATGTTCTGCGCACCGGATCGGGCGATCGAGATCCGCACACTGCTGGACCGGCGGGCCAAGTGGGAGCCCAAGCAGATGCTCGAAGTGCAGAAGGACGTCTATTCGGCCTTTCTGCATTTTCTGGCCAGGCAAATCGTCGCGGCTTGGGATGCGCGCAAGGACGCCAATCTCGCCGAGGCCGTGGATGTGTTGCGCAAGTGGGATGGCCAGATGGAAAAAGGCACCGCCGCGCCGATGGTGGCGTCTCTGACGTTCACGCAGATCCGCAAGTCGATGGCCGAGCGGGCCTCGCCCGGCGGCGGCAAGATCTATGACTTCGAAATGGCGACGTCGGTCGCGTACAAACTGCTGGCGGAGCGGCCTAAGGATTGGTATCCGGATTACAACGAGTGGCTGATCCGGTGTTTCCGGGAGGCCGTACAGGAAGGCGAGAAGATTCAAGGCTCGAAGGTGTCCCGCTGGGATTACGGCCAGTTCAACGCGCTTAAGATGACTCATCCGGTGGGAAGCCAGCTGCCCCTCATCGGCACCTATTTCAACATCGGACCGGTCTCCATGAGCGGAGGATCGACGACCATCAAGCAGACCACGCGACGGCTTGGGCCCTCCATGCGCATGATCGTCGATCTAAGCGACCTGGACCGTTCGCTGCAGAACATCACCGTCGGCCAGTCGGGACATCGGCTCTCTTCGCATTACAAGGACCAGTGGCCGGCATACTACGGCGCCACCGGTTTCCCCATGCAGTTCGGGAAAATCGACGCGCAGTCGACGCTGACAGTTAGTCCGCGGTAGGAATCAGCTCAAACCGGCCGTCGGGATGCAGCAGGTAGCGGCGGCCTCGCCAGAGGATCGTCTTGCCGAAAAAGCCGGCGGCCCAGAAGAAGAATCCCGCCAGGTCCTCGAGCGGCAGGAGCAGCCAGTTGATCCGCGCGCGCAACACGCGGGCGGAGACGGCGTAAGCGGCGGCATAGCGCAGGACCAGCGCAGCCAACGCGAAGGGCCAATAGGACGCGTCGGCGGCAATCAGCGCGAGCGCCAGCGGCAGCGGCATGGTGAACAACTGTCCACAATAGCCCCAGGGGCGCGATCGACGCGTGCTGCGCGTCCAGCGGACGCGATGGGCTGCGTTGTACAGGAAATCGCTCGCGCCGATATGATGTTCCACCACGACAGAGGAAAGAATCACGCCGTGGCCGGCCTGGGAAGCGAATTTTCCCATGACAAAATCCTCCGCCAGATAATCCTTCAGGCGCTCAAATCCGCCGATGGAGCGGAGTGCATGACGGCGCGCCACGATTGTGGGGCCGACGGCGAAGTGCATCCCTTCCAGCATCCGCGCAACAAGAATGCCGGCCAGGAAGTCCGTGTTCATGCCGATCGCTTCAATCTTCGACCACAACCCCGGACCTGGCACGGCCCGATAAGGGCAAGTGGCAACTCCAAGGTGAGGATCCTGAAACTCGCCGGCGACGGCACGGAGAAAATGCCGGCCAACGCGGATATCGCTGTCGCTCATCACCACCAAATCGTGTTTGGCGGCGGTGAGCATTCGGTCCAGACTGAAGACCTTTGCGTTGGGGTACGGAGGCTCGCCGGTCACCAGCAGCCGGGCGGGAACGTGCTCATACTCGCGCCGCAGACGCTCCACGATGGCGACCGCCGGGTCGGCTGCATCGCGAACCGCGAACAGGATTTCGTAGACCGGAAAATCCTGCTCGAAAAACGTCCGCAGGTTCGATTCGAGATCCAGATCCAAACCGGCCAGCGGCTTGAGGATGCTGATCGGCTCGAGCGGCGTAGAGGCGGGAAGCCGCACCTTGAGGAACCGGAGAGCCGCGACAATAACCAGGATCGAGTAGATGGCCGCGCCCATCGAAAGCGCAATAAGGATCGGCATCGTTGTCCTTCCGGGGAAAAAAGGCGCCATCGGAACATCCCCGTCACGACGACATCACTTAAATCACACCCGACTTTTTAAGTTTAGCACCCAAAAGGCCAAGGCGTTCCTATGCCTCACGGCATACAACCGTCCCGAACTCAGATTTTTCTCGGGGTCAAACTGATGCGCGGTGCTGCTTTGCGGTAACCTGAAAAATCTTATGCCTCTCGTGCAAGTGATCGTCCTGGGTATCATCCAGGGCCTGACGGAATTTCTGCCGATTAGCAGCACTGCCCATCTGGTGGTAATCCCGAGGCTTCTCGGCTGGCCGGACCAGGGACTTGCCTTCGATCTTGCGCTGCACCTGGGGACGGTGGCCGCCGTCGTCCTGTACTTTTTTCGCGACTGGTTGCAGATCCTGGCGCAGGGTTTTGGTCTGCAGGTGGGCGGAGATCCCGTTTTGCGGCGCAATCGAGGACTGCTGTGGCTGCTCGCGATCGGCACGGTGCCCATCGGGATCGCGGGGCTGCTGTTCGAGAAAAAAGCGGACCAGGCGCGGGGGAACTTTTATCTGATCGGCGCGATGGCCATCGGCGTCGGCCTGCTGCTGTTGTGGGCAGATCGGGTGGGACGCAAGCAGAAGGACATCGGCCATGTGTCCGCCATGGACTCGATCCTGATCGGCATGTCGCAGACGCTGGCGATCATTCCCGGCACGTCCCGGAGCGGCATCACGATCTCGACAGGGCTGCTCCGTAATCTGGACCGCGAAACCGCCGCCCGATTCTCGTTCCTGCTGCTGACGCCAGCCGTGATCGCCGCGGCGGCAAAGCATTTCTGGGATCTGATGAAGCATGAAGGCGGTATCGCGCCGGATATGCGCATGCCGTTCATGCTGGGAATCGCCGTCAGCGCCATCACCGGAATGATCGTCATCCGGTTCTTCCTCGACTACATGCGGCGCCGGTCTTATACGGTCTTCGTCGCGTACCGCATCGTTTTTGGCATAATAGTAATCGCTCTTGCTTTCTTCCGCTTTGGCGGCGGATGAATTTACTAAGACCTACGAGGCATGCCCGGCTGAATGAGGCCGTGGCGATCTTGTTTCTGATCGCGGGACTGTTCGTGTTCTTCGGTCTGGTGTCGTACCACCCACTGGACCCATCCTGGAACACGGTCACCGGCGCGGCGAAGCCTGTCAACCTGACGGGGCGTGTCGGCGCGTTTCTCGCCGACTTTTTCCTGCAGGCGCTCGGGCTGGGCGCTTATGCCATTCCCTGCCTCATCCTGCTGCTCGGCTGGATGTGGATCCGCTCGGCACGTATCGATTCCCAATGGGTGAAAACTGTTGGCGCGGTGGCATTTCTCGCATCAACATGCACGGCCTTCGGATTCGCGAGCTGGCAGCCGGTCACGGGAGGGATCCCTGCCGGAGGCTTGGTGGGAATCGTGCTCGCCGAATATCTCGTCGCCACGATGAACGTCACCGGCGCGGTGCTGTTTACGGCTGGGTGCTGGATCGTTTCGATCTACCTCATCTCGAGCTTCGAGGTTTCGCGCCTCGCCGTCTGGTTCGGCGTGCCCATCAGGCTGTTCGGGGCCATCGCAGACCGTTTCCGCGCCTGGCGCGAGGCCAGCAAGCTGGCTGCACAGGCTCGCGCCGAGAGACGGGCCCTGAAGAAAGCGCTACAGGCACAATCCGAGCCGGCGCTTTCGCCGACCCCTGAGGTTCCGCCCGCGCGCAAGACAAAAGTGCAGCCCGATTCGCCGCCTATTGTCGATCCCATGGAACGCGCGCCTTGGGAAGTGCCGGCCGGGTCGCCTTATACCATCGAAGATATTCCCATTCATATGCTGGAGCCGATGCCGGTGACGCAGCAGCTGATCGAGATTCCGCCTGCCGCTCCGGCCCGGACCTCGGGAAAATCGGAAGATGCACCCAGGAAACAGCACGTTGAATTCCGCCTGCCTCCCACCAGCCTTCTGCAGGAACCGGTGGCCCGCAGCGCGTTCGATAGCCAGGAATTGAAGGAAATCGCCGGCCGAATCAAGGCCAAGTTCGAGGAGTTTAACGTGCTCGGCTCGGTGACGCAGATCAATCCCGGCCCGGTGGTCACTACGTTCGAATTCAAGCCGGAAGCGGGCGTGAAATACTCGCGCATCACCACGCTCAGCGAGGATCTTTGCCTCGGTCTACAGGCCGAATCGATCCTGATCGAGCGCATCCCCGGCAAACCGACGGTGGGGATCGAGGTGCCCAATTCCAAACGCGAGGTCATCAGCCTGCGCCAGATTCTGGAGTCGGAGGAATTTCACTCCTCGGCATCGCCTTTGACGGTGGCTCTGGGCAAGGATATCAACGGGCGGATCAAAGTTGCCGCGCTCGATACCATGCCTCACCTGCTCATCGCCGGATCTACGGGCGCCGGCAAGAGCGTGATGCTCAATTCGCTCATCATGTCGGTGCTCTACAAGGCCACCCCTCGCCAGGTCCGGTTGATCATGGTGGACCCGAAGCGGCTGGAGTTCGGCCTTTACGAGGGAATCCCGCATCTGCTGACGCCGGTGATCACCGACGCCAAGAAAGCCACCAACGCGCTTCGCAACGCCGTCCTCGAAATGGAGCGCCGCCTGAAATTGCTCGCTTCGCAGGGCGTCCGCAATATCGATCAGTACAATAAGAAGGTCCGGCAGCTCCAATTCAAACCGCGCAGCCTGTTCGAGGACGATCTCGAAGAGGAGCAGCTCGAGGAGATCCCCTACGTGATCATCCTGATCGACGAACTGGCCGACCTGATGATGCTGGAGCGCGCCAACGTCGAGGAAAGCGTCACCCGCCTGGCGCAGATGGCCCGCGCCGTCGGCATGCATCTGGTCCTCGCCACCCAAAGGCCCAGCGTGGACGTGATCACCGGATTGATCAAAGCGAATTTCCCGTCGCGCATCAGCTTCCGCGTTGCCACGCGCGTGGACTCGCGCACCGTGCTGGACGTGATGGGCGCGGAGCATCTGCTCGGCCGCGGCGACATGCTGTTTCTGCCGCCCGGATCGTCGCGCCTGGTCCGCGTGCACGGCTCCTTCGTGAGCGAGGCCGAAACCAACGAGGTGGTCGAGTTCTGGAAGAAGCAAGCCGAGCCGGACTACGACAAGACGTTCCTTCTCGCGCCGCCGTCCGACGACGAAGATCCCGGCGACGCCGAGGAATTCGACGGCGCGGAGGATCCGATGTATCAGGACGCCGTTCGCGTGGTTCTCGAGATGGGCAAGGCTTCGACGTCAACGCTACAGCGGCGCCTCCGGCTCGGCTACGGGCGCGCCGCCCGCATTCTTGACATGATGCAGCGCGAGGGGATCATCGGCCCGCCGGATGGCAGCCGCCCGCGCGAGGTTTTGAAGCGCCCGGACTGGCTGGAGGAAATCGAAAGTCAGTTAAGATAGAAGAAGTTCACTTCACAATCTATGGTTATGTTCCGCCGCCTCCTGGTCCTAGTTTGCCTTGTTTCCTTCTGCTTTGCGCAGCCCGCGCCCAAACGCCGCAGATGCCCGGATACCATCATCCGCACCGTGGATGCCAAGCCGATCAAGATCTCCCAATACCGTGGCAAGGTTGTGCTGATTGTCATGTTCCTCACCTCCTGCGACGATTGCGCCCAGGCGCTGAAGTTGATTCAGAAAATTCAGAATGATTACGCCTCCCAAGGCCTCCAGGTGGTGGGCGTATCACTCGATGAAAGCTCGGCCAATCTTCTGCCCTTCCAGCAGCGCTACCGGTTCACGTTTCCGCTCGGCCATCTGGATAAAGCCGGAGCCATCGAGCTTGCCGCCCTCTCCAAAGACGCGCACCCTTATGTGCCGCTGGTGATGTTCGTGGACTGGATGGGCAACGTCCGTTTTCAGTACCAGGGTAACGACCCGTTCTTGAGGGATCCCGACAAGAACCTGCGCGCCATTGCCACCGGACTTTTGAAACAGGCTGCGGCGAAAGAGGGGCCTCAGTACGAGACCAAACCCGCAGCTGCCAAGCCCTAGTTCATACGTCAAATTTGATGCCCTGCGCCAGGGGCAGCGCTCCGGACCAGTTTATGGTGACGGTCTGCCGCCGCATGTAGGCCTTCCAGGCATCGCTGCCCGATTCGCGTCCCCCACCCGTATCCTTTTCGCCCCCGAACGCGCCGCCGATCTCCGCGCCGCTGGTGCCGATGTTCACGTTGGCGATGCCACAATCGCTGCCGCGGGCGCTGAGGAACGTTTCGGCAGCGGTCAGATTGTTGGTGAAAATCGCGGAGGAGAGGCCCTGCGGCACGTTGTTGTGCCACTCGATCGCTTCGTTCAACGTATCGAATTCCACCAGGTGCAGAATCGGCGCGAAGACTTCCTCTTTCAGAATCGGCATGCGCGCGTGCGAGCGGACCAGCGCCGGTGTGACATAACATTCTCCAGTATTCAAGCGTTCGCCACCCGTCAGGAGTTCCCCGCCCTGTTCGCGAATTTCATCGAGCGCGCGCATCATGATGGCGACTGCGTCTTTATCGATGAGCGGTCCCATTAACGTCTCCGGCTCGCTCGGATCGCCGATGCGAACCTGGCTGTAGACCGCCGTCAGCCTCTCGATGATCCTCGGCGCGATGCTCCTTTGCAGAAAGAGCCGCCGCAGCGTGGTGCAGCGCTGTCCCGCGGTCCCCACGGCGCCAAACAGTACTGCACGAACCACCAAATCCGGATCGGCGTCGTCCATCACGATCAGACCGTTGTTTCCACCCAGTTCGAGGAGCGTACGGCCCAGCCGCCCTGCGACCCTTTGAGCCACGTGCCGCCCCATCCGCGTCGATCCTGTCGCGCTGATCAACGGCACGCGCGGGTCGCCGATCAGCCGTTCGCCCACAATGTCGTCTTTGCCGATGACCAGATTCAGCACGCCCTTCCAGCCATGGCGCTCCAGCACGCGGTCGGCGATCATCTGCGTGGCGACCGCAGTGAGAGGCGTCTTCAACGACGGCTTCCAGACCACCGTGTCGCCGCAGACCATAGCGATGAGGGCGTTCCAACTCCACACGGCCACTGGGAAATTGAAGGCGCTGATCACGCCCACCACCCCCAGCGGATGCCACTGCTCGTACATGCGATGCCCGGGGCGCTCGCTGTGCATCGACAGGCCGTACAACTGGCGCGAAAGACCGGCCGCAAAGGTGGCGATATCGATCATCTCCTGCACTTCGCCTTTGCCTTCGGCCAGAATCTTGCCCATTTCGAGCGTCACCAGAAGCCCCAGTTCATCCTTCGCTGCCCGCAACGCCTCGCCGATCTCGCGAACGATTTCACCGCGTTTCGGCGCAGGCTCCAGACGCCAGCGCTCGAATGTCTTCACGGCCTCCCACATGACGTCGTCGTAGTCTTCCTCGTCGGCAAGGCGCACCCAACCCAGTTCCTTGCCCGTCGCGGGATTGCAGGAGGCGACTTCCTCCCCCGCCCAATGTTCGCAGTGCGTCGTGTGGAGAATCCTGGAAAGCAAGCTCATAGGGCTAACCTGGCGCATCCCGCCGCGCCAGCCGTGAACGAAAATCCAGCCCGGCGGGCGATGCGTCAATCTCTTCTACCATTTTCCCTGAGATGCTGCGTCCGCATATTCGCCGTGCCCATGTGGCGCACGCACTCGTGCGTGCCGCATCGACACTCGTGTCGGTGCCCGGTCTACTCCGTGACGTTCTTCGTCGACACCAGTTGCGATACTTCCTCCACGAACTGCTCCAGAGGCTTCGCGCCCATGTCTCCGTGCTTGCGATGCCGCACCGAGACCGCGCCTGCTTCCGCCTCGCGGTCGCCAACGACGAGCATGTACGGCACCTTCTGCAGCTGGGCGTCGCGAATCTTGAGCTGGACCTTTTCTTTCCGGTCATCGAGATGAGAACGCAGTCCTGCCGCCTCCAGGCGCGCCTGAATTTTCCGAGCATACTCGAGCTGGCGATCCGTAATCGGCATCACCACCGTCTGCACCGGAGCGAGCCACAGCGGGAATGCGCCAGCATAATGCTCGATCAGGATACCGAAGAACCGCTCGACCGAGCCGTAGAGCGCCCTGTGTACCATCAGCGGCTGATGCTTCTTGCCGTCCTCGGCGACGTATTCCAGGCCGAACTTACGCGGCAGCGTGAAATCGAACTGAACCGTCGAAAGCTGCCACTTGCGCCCGAGCGCGTCGAGCAGTTTCATGTCGATCTTCGGCCCATAGAATGCGGCATCGTCGGGCGTGACGGCTACCTTCAGCCCCAGCCGCTCCACCGCGCGCTTCAGGGCGTTTTCGGCCAGCTCCCATTGATCCGGCGTGCCATCGTACTTGCCACTCTTTCCTCCGTCCCACGTCGAAAGCTCCGCTTCATACTGGTCAAACCCAAACGTCTTCAAAACGTCGATGGCGAACTCCAGGCAGCTGACGACTTCGTCCTCGATTTGTTCCGGCGTGCAGAAGATATGCGCGTCGTCCTGCGTGAAGCCGCGAACGCGCAGAAGGCCGTGCATGACGCCGCTCCGCTCGTAGCGGTACACCGTGCCGAGCTCGCCCAAACGCACCGGCAAGTCGCGATAGCTGCGCTGACGGTCGCGATAAATCAGGATGTGGCCCGGGCAGTTCATCGGCTTCAGACGATACTCCGCGTCGTCCAGTTCCATGCCCGTGAACATATTTTCCGCGTAATGGCTCAAATGGCCAGACGTGCGCCACAAATCGGCACGCATCACGTGAGGCGTGTATACCAGCGAATAGCCGCGCTTCAAATACTGCTCCCGCATCCAGTCTTCGATGATTACGCGGATGCGTCCGCCTTTGGGGTGGAAGAAGATCAGGCCCGGTCCGGCGAGTTCCTGGATGCTGAACAGGTCGAGCTCCTGCCCCAACTTGCGATGGTCGCGGCGCTTGGCCTCTTCGAGCTTGGCCAGATACTCATCCAGCTCTTTCTTGCTGAAAAACGCCGTGCCGTAGATGCGCTGCAGCTGCGCGTTCTTTTCGTCGCCTTTCCAGTACGCTCCGGCAATGGACAGCAGCTTGAAGGCTTTCAGTTTCTTGGTCGTCGGCACGTGCGGGCCGCGGCAAAAATCGATGAAATTCGGCCCCAGCGTGTACTCGGAAAACACGTCGCCGGCGCGCTCCGTGATCAGCTCGCACTTCATTGGCTGATCCGCGTAGAGCTTGAGCCCCTGGTTCTTTTCCGTGTACTTGCGCTCATACGGCAGATCCCTAGCCTGGATCTCCCACATGCGCTTTTCGATTCTTTCGAGATCCTCCGGCGTGAACGCTTCGGCACGGTCGAAGTCGTAATAAAAACCCGTGTCGATCGGCGGGCCGATGCCGAGCTTCGTGCCCGGAAACAATTCCAGCACCGCCGCGGCAAGCAAGTGCGCCGTCGAATGCCGCACCACTTCCAGAGCCTCCGGATTTTTCGAGGTCAAAATCTGCAGCGACGCGTCGCCTTCGAACGGGCGATTCAAATCCCACAAGGCTCCATTCACGCGCGCCACGATCGCGTCGTCGGCCAGGCGTTGGCTGATCTTCGCCGCAGCGTCGATGGGCCGCGAACCTTCGAGTAAAGTTTGGACACTGCCGTCCGGCAGCGTGATTTGAAGATTGCTCATCTTGATAAATTTCAGGTTACCAAACGCAAACGGCGCGAGGCTCTCGTGGGGAACCTCGCGCCGCTAGTCTGTTCTAAATCCCCGCCCCAGCGGGACGGGGCTATCCTAACCAAGAACCGGGCGTTGACCGCTCCCGAGATGGCAGTTCGCGCTTTGAAGCGATGCTTTACTTTTTTGCCGTTTGGATCATCGCGTCCAAGCTCGCCTGCGCCTTTGTATTGCCCTGCTTAGCGGCCAATGTGTACCACTTTTCGGCCTCCGCCAAGTCCTTCTTCACGCCCGAGCCTTTTTCATAAGCCTGGGCGAGATTGTACGCCGCGTCCGCGTTTCCCTTCGCCGCAGCAAGGGTGTAGTAATGGACCGCCTGCTTGGCGTCCTTCGGAACGCCATAGCCTTCATCGTAGAGCCAGCCCAGACGGTTCTCGCCGTCAGGATCGCCCCCCTCGGCCGACTTCTGCGTCCACATCAGGGCGTTCGTGAAGTTCTGGGTCACGCCCCAACCCTTGGCGTACATCACTCCGAGTTGGAACTCCGCCTGGGTGTTTCCCTGATTCGCCGAGAGGGAAAACAACCGGAACGCTTCCGAGGGATCCTTCTGCACTCCGAGTCCTTTCAAGTACAAAATCCCAAGGTTGCACTGGGCATTGGAGTCGCCTTTGTCGGCCAAAGGCTTCCATTCGCGATAGGCCGTCGCGTAATCACCGCTCCGGAATGCCTTCAGAGCCAAAGCCGGATCGGTGGCGAACGCAGGAACCATCAGGAAGAGCGCGGTTCCGACGAATAATTTGGGTAACATACGCCTTTACTATACTCCCCGAGGGGGGCACGTCAAGACCTTTTTACAAATCAACCTGTAACCTCTGGCGAGGGAGAAACGCCAGCAAAGTTTTCCATTGACTAGCGTATTAGTTATTTAGTACACTACATCCGTGACCAAGACGACGCCCTTCCACTTTCGACTCAATGTTTCCAGCGGCGTCCCGGTGTACCGCCAGTTGATTGACCAGATTCAGGCCGGCATTGCGACCGGAGCCCTCGCCGCCGGAACACAGCTTCCCACCGTCCGCCAAGTTGCCGTCGACCTCGCCATCAACCCCAACACGGTGATGCGGGCCTATCGCGAACTGGAGATCCGCGGCGTACTCGACACGCAGCAGGGCACGGGAACCTTTATCGCTTCGCAGCCCGCCGCTGCGGCGGAGGACGAGCGGACCAAGCGCCTCCATCAACTGATCGACGAATTCATGGCCCGGGCAGGATCGGGCGGGTTCACTCTGGAAGAAATTTTGCAGGAGCTGAAAGAACGGAGAACACAAATATGAACATCAGCGGCCTTAGACTGACGATATTCGCCATCTGCGTGGCTGCGGGAGCGGGTGTCACCGCCTGGACCCAGAATTACGTACCCGCTGCGATAGGAGGGCTCGTTGGTCTCTATCTTCTTTTCGCGATCCGGGTGGTGCGGCAGTGGGAGAAGGTCGCCGTGCTGCGCTTCGGGCGCTACATCGGCATTCGCGAGCCGGGCATGTTTTTCATGATCCCGGTGGTCGATACCCTCAGCCAGGTGGTCGACCAGCGCGTGCGCGTCACCAGCGTCAGCGCCGAATCGACGCTCACGCGCGACACGGTACCCGTGAACGTCGACGCGATCGTTTTCTGGGTGGTCTGGAACGCGGAAAAATCTATTCTTGAGGTGCAGAACTTCGTCGACGCGATCACGCTGAGCGCGCAGACCGCCCTGCGCGAGTCCATTGGCCGGCACGAACTGGCGCAGATGATCACCCAGCGCGAATCCATGGGGCGCGAACTGCAAAAACTGCTGGACGAAAAAACCAATCCCTGGGGCATCACCGTGCAGTCCGTGGAAATTCGCGACGTGACCATTCCGCAAGCACTGCAGGACGCCATGTCGCGGCAGGCGCAGGCTGAGCGCGAGCGCCAGGCTCGCATCATCCTCGGAGACGCGGAAACGCAAATCGCCGATAAATTTGCGAAGGCTGCGGAGACGTACACTGGAAATCCAGTGGCGCTCCACCTGCGCGCCATGAACATGTTGTACGAAGCAATCAAGGAAAAAGGCTCGATGGTGATCGTGCCGTCGAGCGCTGTCGAAACCATGGGCCTCGGTGGTATGCTGGCAACCACGTCGCTGGCCAAGAACCCCGCGCCGCCGCAATGACACTGGAACGCCCGTCCTGGATCCTGACCGCCGGCTCCCGGCTCGTTCAGGACACGCGGGGAGCCCTTCGCGCACTTACCCGGGCCCCTGGCTTCACCCTTGCCGCCGTCCTGACGCTGGCGCTTGGCATCGGGGCCAACACGGCGATCTTCAGCGTGGCCGATGCGGTGCTGCTGCGGCCTCTGCCGTATCCACATTCCGATCGTCTGGTGATGGTCTGGAACCAACTCACCGTGCTCGGGCTGGATCATCTGTCGCCCGTCCGGCAGAGCGCGCAGGCCTATCGGGCTTTGACGAACATCTTCGACGCCACCGGAGGCTTTTACGAGCTAAACCGCATCGTCACCGGCGCAGAGGGTGCCGAACGTGTCCCCGCAATGATGATCACGCGGCAGGGCTTTGAAATGCTGGCGCCGCGGGCCGAATCTGGACGTTTGTTCACGCCCGATGAGTATCGCCCCAATGCTGAACCGGTGACCGTCCTAAGTGCTGCCCTGTTCCGGAAGCGCTACGGCGGCGACCCGTCTTTGATCGGCAAATCCATCACCATCGATGGCATCCGCACCCGCGTCGTCGGCGTTCTTACTCCCGACTTCGACTTCAATCTGCGGGCCGGAGGCATCGATCTGTGGACCCCCAAAATCGACACTCCGCAAAAATGGGGAAACTCCACCCGTATGATCGCGCGCCTTGCACCCGGCGTGTCCCTGGCCGCGGCGCAGTATGCCCTGGACGCCGCCGCTCGCCACGTTGACGAAACCGACCACCCGTACCGCGGCCCTCGAGGCGAGGATGCCGGCTACCGGGTTCGCGTGGTGACGTTTCGGGAACAGTTTTTGGGCGACTTTCGCGCCGTCACGCTGATCTTGCTGTGCGCCGTCGCCGCCGTGTTGCTCATCGCCTGCGTCAACGTCGCCAATCTCCTGCTGGCTCGCGCGGCCAGCCGGGAAAAAGAAATCGCCGTACGCCGGGCCCTGGGGGCCACCGGTGGCCGGCTCATGGCGCAATGTATGACCGAATCGGTGGTGCTGGCGCTCATCGGCGGAGCGCTTGGATCGACCGCAGCGGTTTGGGGTGTGCGAATCCTGATCCGATTGAGCCCCGCGGCCCTGCCCGCGATCGCAAGGATCTCGGTCGACTGGCGCGCGCTCGTGTTTACCCTGGCCGTTTCGTTCCTGGTCGCCCTTCTGTTCGGGCTCGCGCCCGCGGTTGCCTCCGTCCGGATGGCATGGAATGCGCGAGGGTCCACGCGCCACAGCCGGCATGCCGCCACTACTCTCATCACCGTTGAAACCGCGTTGGCCGTGATCCTGTTGATCGGCGCGGGCCTTCTGCTGAAGAGCTTCTCCCGGCTGCGCGCGGTTGATCCGGGGTTCAATCCGTCCCATCTCTTGACCATGCAAGTCCAGTTCCCCGCCACGCGACCGGTGAGCGTTATCCGAAGCCGCACCTTTTACGCCGACCTTAGGGATAAACTCGCTGCACTGCCCGGCGTTGCGGCCGCCACCATCGGCGGGCTGCCGCTGCGAGGCGGCGTGCTCAACACGCGCGGAGGCGATCCGTTCTCGATCAAAGGCCGCACTTATGGCTCCGACGGCGCACAGTTCGCAAACCTCAACATCGTCGGCCTGGATTACTTCCGTGCCTTCCAGATTCCACTCCGTGCCGGCCGCTGGTTCGCCGAATCCGACTCCGCCGACGCGCCTCGTGTCGTGGTCGTCAATGAAACCCTGGCGCATAAGTATTTCCCCGACGGAGCCGTCGGCCAGCAGCTTGGCGTGCCGAAGCCCTGCGCCGACCTGAAGTGTGACTTCGACTGGTCCGAGATCGTCGGCGTCGCGGGCGATGTGAAAGCGATTTCGCTGGATCAGGCGGCCCTGCCCATGATCTACATCCCTCACGCGCAACAGCCGTTCCCCGGCGCCAGTATCGTCATGCGAACCGCAGGCGATCCGTTGTCGCTAGCCCGCGAAGCCGCCGCCGTGGTCCGCTCGATGGACCCGGAAATGCCTGTGTTCGACGTCCAGACCATGGACGATCGCGTGGCGGAGAGCCTCGGCCAGCCCCGGTTTGAGACCTTGATCGTCGGCTTTTTTGCCGTCGCGGCGCTGTTTCTGGCCGCGATCGGGATCTTCGGCGTGGTCGCCCATTCCACCGCCCAGCGCACGCAAGAGATCGGCATCCGCATGGCTCTGGGCGCGGATGCCCCCCGCGTCGTACGGACCGTGGTGCTGGACGGCCTGCGTCCGGTGCTGGCGGGCGTGCTCATCGGCCTCGGCGGCGCGCTAGCCCTGAGCCGCGTGTTTTCGAACGCGTTGTTCCAGGTTCCCTCGAACGATCCGGCGACATTCCTCGCCGCCGGCGCCGTCTTAACGCTGGTCGCCGCGGTTGCGTGTCTTGGCCCAGCCCGCCGCGCCGCCAGCGTGGATCCCATGGAGGCTTTGCGGGCAGAGTAAAATAAAGGGATCGCGTGACGCCTACAATCCCATTCGACGAAGCTTCTTTGGTGGAAAAGGCCCGTGCAGGAGATCGGGACGCTTTCGCCGCCTTGGTCAGTCACTACGAGCGTAAAGTCTACCGCCTTGCCAAGCACATTACACAAAATGAAGAAGATGCCGAAGATGTGCTCCAGGAGGCCTTTCTAAAGGCCTACGAGCACCTGGACGGCTTCAAAGGGGATTCCAAGTTCTATACCTGGATCGTCCGAATCGCCGTCAACGAAGCTCTGATGAAATTGCGCAAGCGGAAGGGCGACCGGACGGTTTCCCTGGACGAACCGGTGGAGACAGGCGAAGAAACGGTGCAACGGGAGATCGCCGTCTGGGAAGACAATCCGGAGCAGCGGTATTCCCGGGAGGAGATGCAGGAAATCCTCGATTCGGCCGTTCAAAGCCTGAAGCCTGATTTTCGCACCGTTTTCATGCTTCGAGACATCGAAGAACTGAGCACCGAAGAGACAGCCGAGACGTTGGGGATCTCGGTCCCGGCGGTGAAGAGCAGGTTACTTCGCGCCCGGTTGGCGCTTCGTGAAAAATTGACCCGCCAGTTCCGGCGGAAAGGGGAGGACGTTTTTGCTCACCTGTAAGCAGTTCCTACAGGAACTGAACGATTATCTGGATCCGTGTACGGATCCGGCAACGAAATGCCATCTGGAGAAGCACGTTAACGAATGTCCCAACTGCTTCGTTATCGTCGACACCACGAAAAAGACGCTGCAAGTCTATAAGGGCGTGGAGCCGCAGAATATTCCCGAAGGCGTGAAGGCACGGCTTTGGAAGGCGCTCGAAAAGAAAATGGCGGCCCGCAAGCAGGCTTAGCGTTTTCCCGCCGGGCACAGTCCTTTATAAAAGGCGCAGCGGCGGCAGCGGTCTCCCTCTCGCAGTTCAAAGCGCATCGTTCTTTGCGCGTCCAAAAATCTGGCGATCGCCTTCTTCGTGGAGTCGAGATCGCTCAATGGGATCTCAACTTCATTCCCCGAACGCAAGTAAAACAACACCGCTCGATCAGGAAGTCTGCCCAGATAGCGCTCCAGCGCCAAAGCATAAATCCGCAATTGGAGCGCATACTCTTCAGGCGACTCCTCCTTGCCGGTCTTGTAGTCCCCGACGATCAGCTTGCCGTCTTTTTCATGAAACACGTCGATCTGGCCCCGCAGGACGACGTCGTCGATCGCGTAGAGAAAATCGAACTCGCGGGTGGCGTTTTCCAGCTTCGATGCACGGGCGGCAAGTTCGTGCGCTTCCGGCATAGCGCTGGTTCCGCCGGCGAGGATCTTATGGACTTCGGTGCCGAGGTTCGTCGCCCCTTTGCCGGGCGCGTCAGGATCGGCCGCCACGCCGACGTATCTCTCAAGGAAATACTTGCGAGGGCAAACGTCGAACAGCGCGACGTCAGTCACTGCAGCCGAGGAATCGTGCTGGCCCGTCAGAACCGGCGGATCGACGAATTGCTGCTGGCTGACGGCGGCCGGCCGCATCGTTTCGGGCGCCGCGACCGGGGCACCGGCCGAGGACGACGCCGCGACGGCGGGCTCCACGAGCTTTACCCATCCCCGGGCGTTCTTGGTTTTCGTGTAGGTCAGAAAGAGACGCTCCTCGGCACGCGTCATGGCGACGTACAGCAGGCGATTCTCCTCGGCGTCCTCGCGCTGCTTCCGTTCGGTTTTCAAGATTCGGTAGGCCGCATCCGGCAGCGATTTTCCGGTGGCCGGATTCCTCCATTTGGCACCCAATCCGGCCTCGGCCGAAAACGCGATCACGGGCGTTGACTTGTCTCCCTCGCGTTGCAGCGCGCTTACGAACACGATCTTGAACTCAAGCCCCTTCGCAGCGTGAATCGACATAAGCTGCACGACATCGCCCGATTCCGGCGGAGGCGCCTCACCTTCGGACTTTGCCTTTCGCAGCAGTTCCAGATCGTCGAGCATTTCGGCGAGCGGACGAGGGCGCGCGCGGTGCTCCTGGCGCAGCCAGGAGAAGAGTTTTTCGACATTCGCGCGGGCGCGCGCATTCAATGTGGCCAGGTACCCCGGGTCGTCAAGGAGCAGGTCTGGCGAGAGGAAACCCGCAAGTTTGCGTCTGTTGCCGAACTTGGCCTCAAAAACCTCCTGCCAGCCGGGCCGCCCAATTCTCAGGATTTCCTCGTCGGACAAACCGATCATCGGGCTGCGCAGCACCCCGATCAGGGCGATTTCGTCCAGGGGATTGACCAGCGCGGCCAGCAGTTGGAGAAGATCCTTCACCTCGCGCGCCTCATAGAACGTCTGGCCGCTGGAGGTGATGAAGGGAATATCGAATCGATCCAAAGCCTGAACAAACGGCTCCAGCGCGTTCAGGGTTCGGACCAGGATCGCGATGTCCTTGTACGCCCACTCTCCCCGGGAAACCAGTTCCCGGATGCGCGAGGCGACCAGCGAGGCCTCGACCTCCGCGGTCTCGCCGAATAGGCGCTCGACGCTCGGGCCGAACTGCGGGCCAAACGTCCTTGCCGCGATCAATGGGCGAGGTTCGATGCCCGGCTGGCCGTCCAGCACCTTGGAAACCGCATCCAGAATGGACTGGCGGCTGCGGTGATTTTCGCGCAGGTCGTCGATGATGGCGCCGGAGGCCTCCAACCCGTCGCGGTAGCTGCGGAAAACCTCCGGGTCGGCGTGGCGGAATCCGTAGATGGATTGATTCACGTCGCCCACCGCGAAGAAATCGCCCTCATTTCGGATCAGGTCCAGCAGCCGCCACTGCAGGCGATTGGTGTCCTGCAACTCATCCATCAGGATCTGGTCAAAGCGGGCGCGCGTGGCCTGACGGATGAAATATCCCCTTTCGAGCAGGCGGATGGACTCCTCTTCGAGATCGGCGAAGTCGACCGCCGACAGAGCGCGCTTCTTTTTCCGATACGTCTTGTCCAGGCGAGCCACGGCCTCGCGTAGAAGATCCGGCAGGCCGGCGTGGAAGATTTCGATGAACTGCGCCGACAGCGCAGGCAAGAGTTCCTCCTTTAATGCTTTCGCCGCCCGATGCACTGCGCCGTTGCCAAGCTTGTTCAAATGGGCCGTGAAACTCGCTGCCACTTCGAAATGCGTCCGCTCAACGAACAGCCCGGGCAGCGCGAGAAACTTCTCTGCCCACGCGCGCGCGATCTCCGTGTGGGTCTTCCACGGTGCGCGGTCGGCAAGGATCTCTCCTGCCAGGCGCCTCGCTTCAGGCCAGACGTCTGGCGCCGGCCGCGCTGGAGGAAGCTCGTCCAGTCCCGCGATGCGCATGGATTCGTACACCGCGAGAATGCTCTGCGCAAGATCCGGCTTGCGGGGAAAATCGTCGTCCGTCGATAGATCGAGCGCCTCCATCAGGCGGCGCATTTCCGCCGGGCGTTCGAGAAACAGCCCATCGAGCGCTTCCTCGGCGGAATCGCGAGCCAGGCGCGCGGCTGTAGGCTGGTCTAGCACTGAAAAATCGGGCGCGATGCCGGCGGCGATGGCGTTTTCCTGTAACAGGCGCGCGCAGAAGCCGTCGATGGTTGAGACCCACGCGCGTTCGATGGCTTCGCGATGCTCGGGGGTGTCTTTGAACTCCTCGATCAGCCGCTCCTTAATTTCCGTGGCGGCTTTCTCCGTGAACGTGATGGCGAGAATGCGGCCGGGGCTGATGTTATGGAAGTTCACGAGCCATGCGAAGCGTTCGATCAGCACGCGCGTCTTGCCGGAGCCGGGCCCGGCCACAACGCACACGTCCTGATTCGTGCGTTCGACGGCAGCGAGTTGTTCCGGAGAGAGCAGCATCAGGATTCCATGGCCAGGGATCGGGAGCCGGCTGCCGTTTCAACGCGGCACATGTCCACGAATTCGCAGTAGCGGCATTTCAGCGGGTCCGTAGGCCGGACCTCGCGATGGCCCGCCGTGATTCGATCGAACGTTTCCGCGGCCTTTTGTTCTGCCGCCTCCATCATCTCTCTCAGGACTCCCGGAGCGACATTCTCGCCCAAATCGAGGCCGGGAACCGAGGAGTGCCATCCCTCCCAACTCACCGACTGGCGCAGCCCGCAATAGAACATCGCGACGGGATTTTGTTTGAATGCCCGCTCAGCGGCCAGCAGATAGAGTCCTCCCTGCACCGGATCACTATCGAGGCGGTCGCGTAACGTCGCGCTGGTGCTGTACTTGAAGTCAACAACGATAGCTTCCCGCTTGGGTCCGGTGTAGACGCGATCGATTCGGCCGCGGATCGACAGTTCAGACGATAAGCGGAACAGGAATTCCTGTTCCGATGCGGCGGGCCAATGGAGTGTCCACTTGCCGTCGGCCTGAAACGCTTCAAAATGGCGGAGTAATTCCAGGCGTACTGCCTCTTTTCGATACGTCGCCGGGATGTTATGCGTGGCGCACTCCTCTTCAAACACGTGATCGAGCGAGCCTTCCGCGATGGCCCGATGAAGGATGATGCCTTGCAACAAGTTGTCGAGGCGATCCCGTGGCTTGGATGGACGCTCGCGCAACCGCAGCGTCTTCCTCGCAAAGAATTGGAACGGGCACTGCAAAAACGATTCGATGGAAGAGGCGGATAGCGTTGCGTGGCGAGTGCGGAGGTCCAGCGTCTGCGACGGCAGATCCGGGAGAGTGGGGATGGTCGGGCGGGGCAACACTCGCGCGGCGGAAGCCGTCTCCCCTTTCTCTTCGAGGAAGAAGGAACGCAGGGACGCATCCCCTCGATCGTTAAAGCGGGCATAGCTGAGAACAATTTCCTCAGTGGCCCGCGTGACGGCCAGGTCGAACAAAAAGCGCTCTTCCTGCTGCCGGTCTTCGGAGGTTGGCAGATTTGCTTCGCGCCGCGCTGCGTCGGGAAGCAGAGGATCCTCACGATGATATTGCGGGAAATGACGCTCGTTCAGGCCGCAGACGAAGGCGATGGGAAGCTCCCATTGCCGAGCTTCGACCACGTCGACGATGTTGACGACGTTGCGGCGCCGGTCCGGGACACGCAGCTTTTCCACCGCCAGCGCAGATTCCACATGCGACCAGAAGTGAGCCAGAGAAGTTCTCGCATCGCTGAGCGCAAGCGCCACCGTATCAAGGACGATCTCGAAGGCATCGAGCGCTGCAGCCGTGGAGCGCCAGATCTGAATCAGCTCATGATCGACGCCGTCCGTGATTTCAGGCGCGGGAATGAGGCGGCGAAGCGTCTTGAAACAGGCCGCAAACTCCGGCGCGGTCGCGAACGGCGGCGCAGGGAGCTCCAGTTCCGGCCACCATTGCGGAGGACCCGAGGCGGGCAACGTGTCGCGGACTTTGAAATCTAACCGGTCGCCTTCCGCAGTCGCGCCGATGCCCGAAACCGGCATGCGCCGCAATGCGAGCAAGGCCGCATGATCCCTTCCGTTGAGCATCGCACGCACGATACCGGCTAGATATTGAATCGACGGATGCGCGGATAGCGGTTCCGCGAAGTGGAATCGCGCCGGGATGCCATAGCGGGACAACGAGGATTCGAGCGCGGGCGCGTACGGATCGCGGACGCGAAGCAAGATTCCCATCTCGCGGAAGGGGCGGCCTCGCGCGGCATAGTCAAGGATTCGCAGGGCGATCTGCTCGACTTCCTGATCGAGCGAGGCCGCCGCGAGCACCGTGCGAACGGGATTACGCAGCGCTGTTTCCAATCGCTGCTCGGAGAATCCGGCTGCGATCAATCGCGCCCGGGCGGCACTGGAGCCAGGCCAATCCGGCAGCGTGACGGTGACCGCGGCATTGATTGCCAAGCGCTCGATCCAGGCGAGCTCGGCCGGGGCGAAGGTGAAAAAGCCGTCGAAGATGATCGATCCGTTGGGCGGGAGTGCGGCTTCACGCAGGCGGACTGGGCGAAGCGCATATCCACGCGCCGCCAGGGCTTCCTCGACATCTCCGGCGATGCGGGCAATCTCGGGCGGAAGGGCGTCCACAGGCGCCTCCTGAATCAGCGCAGCAAGGGCGCGATGGTATCCAGGAAATTCATTGGGAGCGATCTGCGCGATGAGGAGATGCAGCAGGGATTCCAGCGGCCTCTTGAGCGGCGTGAATGGCTCGAGGAATTTTTCGATCGTCAGAATGCGGTTGGGCCGGATCGGTTGCCCAGCGCGAGCCAGTTCGTTGCGTACATGCTCGGCCATCGTCGATGTCGGCGTGAGCAGAGTCGCGTCCGGAGATTCGAGGAAGCGGCGGAGCGCGGCCGAGGACTTACCGGAAGCGGCTGGGCCTGTGATGAGTAGCGAGGAAGCCAGAACAACTATTATGGCTTGGGAGCGAGCTGCGGGGGAATTTCGCCCATCATCTTCGAAAACTTCTCGCGCTGGGCGGGATCCAGCTCCTGGAGGATACGCATCTTGCCGGTGGCGCGGATATCGTCCAGTTGCTCTTGCACGCTCTGATAATAATGACGATAGTCGTCGAGCACGAGCGAAATCTTATCCGTCTGCTGCGGAGTGAGATTCAGTTCGGTGCGGAACTTCTGCAAGACATCTTCCTTGGAGGCGACGGGAGTCGACCGGTGCAGAAAATCGTGCAGGCCGAGTTTCATGGTAACGGCACCCGTCGCGGCTCCGGCCAGAAAAACAAACAGCAGCGTGGAGAAGATGCGCGGGTTGTGCCAGGTAGCCTGCCGATTCCCTGCCCCAGCGGCTACCGAAGTTCCTGTCATTGCCAGCTGCTCCTACTGCTCCCGATACGTGACAAGATTCACCAGAACGGTTTCCTTATCAGGCAGGCCGGCGTTGGAAATCAAGACTTGCGGATCGCCCGAAGCCACCGGCGGGGCATAATGCTCCGAGGAAACCAGGTAAAAACCGAAGACGAACGCCAGAGCCATGGAAGCAAGCGCCAAACGGCGGCCGAAAGAGGATTCGAAAAATAGCGGCCAGATGGAGATAGGCCGCTGGGCCTCAATGCGCTCCATCACACGGGCGTAGAAGCCGGCGCGGGGAGCGAGGGATTCGGATTCGCGGGCGCGCAAGGAACGCAGCATGGATGCCTGCCGGCCCATGGCGGATACCTCTTCGCGGCATTCGGCGCACTGCGCCAGATGAGCCGCGGCCGGTGCGTCAGCCGTTCCGGCCAGCACCTGTTCGAGACGATCCTGAATTACGCGATGCATATTCTTTCCTCAAAGTCACTACTCAATCGCGGGTCTATACGCCCGCTTTCTTCACACACGAATTCTGTTGAGCCGCTGGGCTGCTTTCAGCAACTTCTGTCTGGTCCTGAATAACTTGACCTTTATTGTATTCTCGTTCAAGCCGGTCATCTGCGCCAACTCCTCCACGGAGTGGCCTTCCACTTCCTTCAGCATGATCAGGCTACGGTCCTCTGCCGACACCTTGGAGAGAAGCTTGGTCACCAGGTCGCGCTGGGCCAGTTGCGTATCTATCGGCGCACCCGGGGCAACGGCCGGGTCAGATGCTTCCATCCGTTGGGCGTCCTCTTCGGAAAAATCGCTTTCGTAAACAAGCTTCCGGACCCGCTTCTTTCGGAGGTAATCGTAACACTCGTTCACCGTGATCTTGTAGATCCAGGTGAGCAGCGAGCTGCGGAAATCAAAATTGCGGATGGAAAAGTAAATCTTAGAAAAAACCTGCTGGGCGATGTCCTCGGCGTCGTTATGGTTGCGCAGGACGCCGTAGATGATGGAAAACACCTTGGACTGATAGCGGTCAACGATCTCGCGGAACGCGATCTCGTCACCGGCCTGGATGCGCCGGACGAGATCGGCTTCTTCGCTGGTCTTGTGGTCCACTCGGGTCCTGGTGCGGGCGCGTTCGCCCGCGGAGGGGAACGGGATGGCTTCTAGAAGGCCGCTCATAACTATCGTATCGGACGCAGCCCAAACAGAAGGGGTTTCAATAAGTTCCCCGGGGTAGAGCAAGTTCCCCCCGCGTGGTCCATTGTCCGACATGCAGGGGCCATAGTACAATGGCGTTGAGGGCAGATTTACATGGTTCAGTTAACCGAGACCGCAATCAGCAAGGTGAGAGAGATTCTCGACACGCAGGAGCCGAAGCCGGCTGGCCTGCGGATCGCCGTCGTCGGCGGAGGCTGTTCGGGCTTCAGCTACTCGATGGCGTTCGAAAATAGTCCGGGCATGCTCGATAAGACCTATACCTTCAGCGGCCTGAAGGTGTTCGTTGATCAGGCTAGCCTGCTTTATCTGGACGGCGCCGAAGTGGATTTCGTCGAGACGCTGGAAGGATCTGGCTTTAAGTTCAACAATCCAAACGTGAAATCGACCTGCGGCTGCGGCAGCTCGTTTAGCGCGTAAGAAATTTTTCGTCCGCAAGCACGAAGGGCGCTCTCCTCTCCAGGAGGGCGCCTTTTAGTTGCTCGCCTGGGCAAAATAAAACGGACCGGAGGAGAACCTCCGGCCCGCTATTTGCCGAAACGAGAAGGAAAGCTTACTTGCGAACCAGTTTGCGGCCGATCAGCGCGAAGGCCACCAAGCCGCTGCCGAGGAGCATCATGGAACCGGGCTCGGGAGCGCTGAGGTTCGCATAGGTGAACGTCGCGAAAGCCGTGGCCGCGAGCGAGCCAGAGGCCTGCAATGCGGAATTCGGGTTAATGCTGTTGTCGATCGAGCCGGCAACATCCGCTACGTTGAAGTTTCCCGAGCCTAGGTAAGCCGCGAGATTAGTGGTGATCACGTTGCCGAGCTGGTAGTAGTCACCGCCGCCGATAGTACCGGTCACTTGGTCTTCGCAAGTGGAAGAGGAGCCTGTGCCTACCGTAATACAGCTGTTGGTTGGAAAGGGGCCGTTCTGCAAGTTGACGTCTGGGTCCACGTTTGTGTAAATGAAGTCAAATCCGTTTGTCTGTGTCGGCACGCCTTGGTTAAAGCTGTCTTCCAGATTGATGGTCACCGAGAGCAGAGTATAACCACTCGGCAGAGCGCTAAACTGGGCACAAGTCAAAAGGGTGGCAGAGAAGCTGGTTGCTCCCAAGGCACCAGACGCGCTAGTGCAGGTCTCAGTAAAGGTGTCGGCAGAAGCAGTAGCTGTCATCGCGAGAGCGATTGCTGCTAATCCTAAATATTTCATTTCCATCCTCCAATGTTAAGAAACCGCGTTATGCCAACCTCGCAGCACCCATGGGGGGCACTACTGGCGTCCTCTTTCCGGCACTTTTGTAGTATAGGTGGACCAGGGGGTACTGTCAAGGGAAAATCTGGTATTTTGGGTCAAAAAAAGGCATCCTAAGGGACATCGTGAATTTTTGGTAAATATATGCAAGAATAGGGTGATTTTCGTGCCCAAGTGGGGGTATGCGGGGCCGCAGAGCTCGGCGACTTCCCCTACTCCGGCGTACAGCTTTCTACGAAGCACTAAGGGGGCCATCCGAGGGGAATATGCTCAAAGAATTGCTCACCGAGCGACCGAACCCGGCGTCGGAGGGGATCGCCGAACTCAGCACGGAGGAGATGCTGGCGGTGATGAATCGTGCGGATGCCGAGGTCGCTGGAGCGGTTGGGGTCGAGATCCGCCATATCGCCGCGGCAGTGGACGCGATCGCAGCTCGCTTGGCCGGAGGTGGCCGCCTGACCTATCTCGGCGCTGGTACCAGCGGACGCCTAGGAATACTAGACGCCTCGGAGTGCCCGCCGACGTTCAACGTTCCTCCCGATCTGGTTCGCGGGATCATCGCAGGCGGAGAAAGAGCCCTGACAAGGGCGACGGAGGCGACCGAGGACGATCCTGAGGCTGGGGCCCGAGACTTGCTCGCATCAGGATTCGGCCCCGCCGACGCGCTGGTGGGGATCGCGGCGAGCGGCCGGACTCCCTACGTGCTGGGGGCGGTCGCGGTGGCGCGAAAAATCGGGGCCCTGACGGCGGGGATTAGTTGTACGCCGGATTCTGAGTTGTCGCGAGCGGTGGAATTCCCCATCGAACCGAAGCCGGGACCGGAGATTTTGACCGGGTCGACGAGGCTGCGGGCGGGCACCGCAACCAAGATGGTTCTGAACATGATCAGCACTGGGGTGATGATCCGGCTCGGGTACGTCTACGGGAACCTGATGGTGAACGTGCAGCCCACCAATCACAAGCTGGAGGACCGGGCGCGGCGTATCATCGAGAAAGCCGCCGCAGTAACGCCGGAAAGGGCGGCGGAGTTGCTGGAAGCGTCCGGGCGGGTCGTGCGAACGGCCATCGTGATGGAGAAAAGACGAGCATCGCGCGAGGAGGCGGAAAAGTTGTTACGCGAGGCTGGCGGAAGGATTGGGGTGGCTCTGCAGAAGTAGTCGGGAGCCAGAATTTTGCATGGACAAATTTCTGATCGAAGGCGGCACTCCCCTGGAGGGCGAGGTTGCGGTGAGTGGAGCAAAAAACGCGGCGCTCCCGATCCTGGCCGCCTCTTTGCTGACAGACGAGAAGGTGGTGCTGACCCGGATTCCGGACGTAAAAGACATCCGGACGATGGAGAAACTGCTGGCCCACACCGGGGCGCGGGTGAATCGCGAACAGGGAGTGGTGACCGTGGAAGCGGCGCAGATCATCAAGCCGGAAGCTCCCTATGAAGTCGTCAAGACGATGCGCGCCTCGAGCCTGGTGCTGGGCCCTCTGGTGGGACGATGCGGCCGCGCGAGGGTATCGCTGCCGGGGGGCTGCGCCATCGGCTCGCGGCCGATCAATTTACATGTCTCGTCGCTGGAGAGGCTCGGCGCGAAGGTTCACCAGGAACATGGCTATATCGAAGCAGAAGCCCCAAACGGATTGCAGGGGGCGGAGGTCTTCTTCGACCGCATCACAGTGACCGGAACCGAGGATCTGCTGATGGCCGCAGTGCTGGCCTCCGGCGAAACGGTGATCAATAACGCCGCGCGCGAGCCGGAGGTGGTGGACCTGGCGGAGTTGCTCATCAAAATGGGAGCGGAGATCACCGGCGCGGGCACATCCACGATTCGGGTGAAAGGCGTGGCCAAGCTTCACGGCACGCCGCATACGATTATTCCCGATCGCATCGAGGCAGGCACGTTTCTGATCGCGGGTGCGATCACGAAAGGCGACCTCGCGGTGACCGGCTGCATCCCGGACCATCTGCGCGCGCTGATTTCCAAGATGCAGGAGTGCGGCGCTGAGGTGACGGAGAAGGATCCGGGCACGTTGCGCGTGCGCGTGAAGGGCAAACTACGGAGCGTGGATGTGACCACCGAGGAGCATCCAGGCTTCGCGACCGATCTGCAGGCGCAGTTCATGGCGCTGATGACCCAGGGTGAGGGAATCTCCATCATCACGGAAACGATTTTCGAAAACCGGTTCATGCACGCGCTGGAACTGGCTCGCATGGGCGCGAATATTCGACTGGAGGGACGGCGGGCGATCGTGGCGGGCGCAACGCAACTCTCCGGGGCCGAGGTGATCGCAAGCGATCTGCGCGCGAGCGCCTCCCTGGTGTTGGCCGGACTGGCCGCGCAAGGCGAAACAAGCGTCGACCGCGTGTACCACATCGACCGCGGCTATGAGAAAATTGAGGCAAAACTGACCGGCGCGGGAGCGCGCATCAGGAGGGTTTAGTTGAAACATAGCGAGGGATTCCTGGCCATCGTAAACGACGCGAAGTCCCGCGTGAGGGAGATTAGCGTGGACGAGTTGAAATGCATGCCACGCGAAAAATATCAGCTGATCGATGTCCGCGAAGACTCCGAATGGGCTGCCGGACACGCCGCAGGCGCGATCCACATCGGCAAGGGCGTGATCGAGCGCGACATCGA